>Ga0255336_100432_pt1 | contig 68553 bp, 59 predicted proteins | sample MeOH1_35cm_T3_17_FD_189102 | JGI IMG/M metagenome (GOLD analysis project Ga0255336, IMG submission 189102) | Sandy soil microbial communities from University of British Columbia, Vancouver, Canada - MeOH1_35cm_T3_179 | ecosystem: Engineered > Artificial ecosystem > Sand microcosm > Unclassified ... | reverse complement strand
GCGCTGTCGGCTCTTGCTGAACCGGCGACACGTTGGCGCTCGAAGTGGCTAGCGACCTTGACAGCATCGGCGCGGCGGTCGATTTCAGAGCGGGACATATCCCAAGCGGGCTTACGGACGGCCATGACTTACTCCTTCGCGATAGTGGATTTCAGAGCGCGTGCGCGAATGCCCGCCTGCACGGCGGCCCTGTATCTGGAGAAAAACTTGGGGTCGCCAAACCATGTATAGATCGTTCGACGGCTAGGCATGTGCGCGTCGGCACAGATGGATACCAGTGGTTCTCCGAGAGCTACGCGTTCGAGGATGGTATCCACGGTAACTCGCGGATAGAAGCTTCGCGGTGTTGCCCGATCTTCGAAGATAGGGAACGTCATCGTCGTCACCAATGTGTGCAGAGTGCGTACACGAAAGTATGGCTGCTCACAAATCGGCGGTCGAGAATTTAATCAGTAGTCCCGCACTTGATTGCGTGGCGCATCCTGTTACGCATGCGGGCGAGAGGGGTTTGAATCATCGAACGCAAAAATAGAGCTTCCACGACTGACAGAAGAAGTCTAGATGCGGTGAAGACAATTCAGCAGCGCTGTACTTGAGGTGCCTGCTCTTCGAAGTGACGACTGTCACGAAGTGAGTCCAGTCGAAGAGGACAGCGCGAATCGCTTCATCAGGATCAAGTCCACTCGCCCATATTTCACGGCAGACACTCAGCAAAAAGTTTCTCTGGCGAGGTATAAGCGTCTGCCCCGTGTGACCCTCCCACGACACAACCCAGCGTGGGCGAGTGCGCTTGACCGGACGGCGGTCGGGATCGTACTCAGGCATACGTGGCAGGCTCGGCATGTGATCCTCTTTCACCTGATAAGTCAAAGGCCGGATTCTTTCCCCCTCAAAGCGATAAGGCCAGAAGCGATGAGGCGAAAGGCAAAGGCCAGAGTAGGGCTGTCAGCCCTGCGGATACCAGGTGTGCGAGCGGACATATCTTCCTAGGCTCGCTGTCAAAGTTACCCCAAGGGGAGCCTGTATCTAGACTCCACCTCGGGCGACACGGATCACATCTTCCTGAGTTATCCGTCCGGCGATCCTGAGAGAAGTCGTCGCCGGTCAGCAGACTTGAACGCGCTTCGTTCCGCGCCCCGCTATGGCTCTGCCGGTGCTGCACATCGCATGTAGTCCGATCCCGGAGCTTTCGCCGTACCCCACGGATAAGGTTGTCCGCTGGTGCCGTGATCTTCCTCGATACTGCTGCTCATGCGATGCCGCTATCGTCCCCACCATTGGCCCGTGCGACCGTGTTGGCCCTAGTCACGACCCGATCCCCTCGCCGGTTGTTCCCTGCACAAGATCGTCGCCGGTCTGGTGGCAAGCCAAAGAAAAACCCCACGAAAACGCTTTGAAGGGGCTAGGGCTTAGCAGGCCACGGCAACCGGTCCCGAGCGAAGGGATTAACTTCAGACCAGTCGCCGCAAACAAGCCCCTTCAAAACGATCTACGTGGGGTTCAGTGCAGCGGTTCCCTTTGCTCGATTGTCCGGTTGCTTTGCCAGACGGGAACCATTGTCGGACTATCGTGAGGTAATGCACAGCGCGCAACGGGATACTTTTCGCAATCGCTTTGCGTAGATTTTTGCGCACTGGCGCTTCGTCAGGGCTGCTTGTTTCCCTTCACGCTTTCCGCTCCAATATAGATCATGGCATCGCGCGCGATGCTCTTGGAAACCGGAGCAAACCCCTGTTGCTCAAGCGCAAGTCGGACATCAACAATCTCGGCATCGGTAACCGGACGCCACTTTCCTGTTCCGTACACAGAAATGAAAAATGCACTTTTATCGTGATACTGGAACTCGAATCCGCATTTCGCGCCGTTGCTTAGCGCATCAACAACGTTTGAAAGTGTTGCCGCAATTTTGCTCATCGTGTTCTCCGTTACTTCGAAAGAAATTCCCGCACGACCCTAGCTCGCCAGAAGGGGCGCGGATCATGCCCGCACGGCTCGGGGATCAGGCCACGGTCGAGGCGTGCGTAAAACGCGCTGGCCGATAATCCGCCCAGTAACGCGAGCCAATGCTTTACCCTGACGCGAGTCTCGTCGGCGTCGAGTATCGGCAAAGTCGTGGCGGGTTTCTGGTGCCCTCCGCCCACTCGTTTGGGCTTCGTCAGCGTCGGTGCCGCGGGCGCGGGGGATGCTGCGGCGGGCTTGCTAGTGGTAACTGGCATGCGAATTTCTCCGTTGAACTTGGAGAGAACTCCGCATGCACTAGCGGTCCATTGGTCAGTATCGTCACCCCTCATGGTTTAGGTGAAAGGGAACTGCGTGACGACCCAATAAATTCTCGTGGCTCCGACTGGAACCACAAAGGGAGAGTACGCCGACTCAAAACGGGATGCAAACGGGTAGAACGGTCAGGCGACGGATGCGCTGTTCAGCTGAACTATTTCTGCCCCCGCCTTTAGCTTATCGAGGTGGTCGCTCCACGTCTGCATCATGGACTTGCGATCCTTGATGAACTTCGTTCGGTTGTACGCCGTGCCAAGATTGTCCGGCACGCTGTGCGCAAGCTGATGCTCGATCACTTCCGGCTTCTGATGTAGTTCCTCATGCAGGATCGTGCGCGCCATCGCCCTGAAGCCGTGGCCGGTGATTTCGGTGCGGGTGTCATATCCCAGTCGCCGGAGTGCGGCATTAACGGCGGCATCGCTCATAGGACGGGTTGCAGAGCGTGCGCCGGGAAAGACATAACGGCCTGATCCGGTTTTGGCGTGTAGCTCACGAAGTATTTCGACGGCTTGCACAGACAACGGAACCAGATGCTCGGTCTTCGTCTTCGAGACGGTATAACGCCACTCAGCCTTGTCGAGGCTGAATTGTGACCATTCAGCTTGACGGAGTTCGCCGGGACGTACAAATAGCATTGGAGCGAGCCGCAACGCAGATTGAACGACGAACGTGCCTTCGAAGGCGTCGAACGCCCTGAGCATTGCGCCCACTGCCTTCGGTTCGGTGACGGACGCGAAGTGTGTTTCGACGGCGGGTGGGATCGCGCCAACGAGGTCGCGTGCCGGATCGGCGGTGCAGTAGCCTTGGACGATGCCGTAGCGGAAAACCCGGCTGATCTCGCTGCGGACCCGATGGGCCGTGTAACGTGCGCCACGGCTGTCTACCCGCTTGAGTACAGACATGATTGCCGGTGCGTCGATTTTCGTGATCGACTTCTTGCCGAGCCACGGGAGCACGTCCGATTCGAAGCGGGCCAGCGTCTTGTCGTGTTGCGCTGGCTCGACCGTGCTGCGGCGGTGTTCCATCCACGCGCGAGCGACGACCTCAAAGGTGTTGGCGGCGGCGAGTTTCTTCGCGTCCTTGTCCTTCCGCTTTTGTTCGCTGGGGTCAGCGCCCTGTGCGATCTGTTCCCGCGCCGCTGCTGCGGCCTTGCGGGCTGCTGCCAGCGTCAACTCGGGATAGGTTCCCAAGGCGAGTAGTTTCTCCTTGCCGTCGAACCTATATTTCAGCCGCCAGCGCCGTCCGCCCTCGGGGGTGACTAGCAGGAATAGACCGGATCCGTCGAACAGCTTGAGCGGCTTGTCCGTGGCCTTGGTGGCCTTGATCTGGGTGTCGGTGAGAGGATCGGTGAGGCGGGGCATGGGGGTATCTCCGACGAGACACATGCTGTAGGGGACTGCGTACCCCAAAAAGTACCCCTAAAAACTGGCGGCTGCAAGCGGATAAAACGGGGAGAGAACGGATACGTGAATCCGTCGAATGCCGGACTGTCGGGGTTTGCAGGGAGATTGGAGAACCGCGGAATAAAGCTTGATGGTGCCCAGGGCCGGAATCGAACCGGCACGCCTTGCGGCGGGGGATTTTGAGTCCCCTGCGTCTACCAATTTCACCACCTGGGCAGATCTTGCAGCGTACGCACCAGAACCCGGCGCGCAGCGAAGACGCAGATTATGTCCGAAAATTGAACGGCGGGCAAGCCGGTTGCCCTCAACCGCGTCGAAGCCTTCAGACCGTGCGGGAAAACCGTTCGAGCGTCTGCTGGCCGAGGTAACGGTCGAACACGATAGCGATGTTGCGCACGAGCATGCGGCCGGCCATTCGCACTTCGAGCTTGTCCGTGGCGAGCGATACCAGACCGTCCTGCTCGAAGCCGCGCAAACGTTCCAGCTCCGGCTCGAACGTCTCGGCGAAGCGGATGCCGTAAGCCGCTTCGAATTCATCGAAGCGCAATTCCAGGTTGCACATCAATTGCGTGATCACGTCGCCGCGCAGACGGTCGTCGGCGCTCAGGCGCACGCCGCGCCTGATGGCGAGCTTGCCTGAATCGATGGCCGCGGCATAGCCCGGCAGATCCTTGGCATTCTGTGCGTACACGTCGCCGACCTTGCCGATCGACGATGCGCCGAAACCGATCAGATCGCATTCGGCGCGCGTGCTGTAGCCCTGAAAATTGCGATGCAAGGTTCGCTGCGCTTGCGCGCGCGCCAGTTCGTCGGTGGGCAGCGCGAAGTGATCCATGCCGATGTACACATAGCCCGCGCCCGTCAGACGTTCGACCACGCGCTGCAGGATCGCGAGGCGGACATCAGGCGAGGGCAGCGTGGCGGGGTCCATCTGCCGTTGCATCTTGAAGAGCTGCGGCATGTGGGCGTAGGCGAATACCGAGAGACGATCGGGCGCGAGCTCGATCATCGTGTCGAGCGTGCGGCTGAAGCTCTCGACCGTTTGATGCGGCAGCCCATAAATCAGATCGACACCGATCGAGTGAAAGCCGGTGTCGCGCGCCGCCTGCATGACCGACGCGGTCATTTCGAGCGGTTGAATGCGATTGATCGCCTGCTGCACGACCGGATCGAAGTCCTGCACGCCGAGGCTCAGCCGGTTGAAGCCCAGCTTGCGCAAATGCGCGATCGTCTCGGGCGACGCTTCGCGCGGATCGACTTCGATCGAATACTCGGCTTCGGCATCGGGCAGCAGCATGAAGTGCTCACGCGTGGCCGCCATCAGTTCGGCCGTTTCGTCGTGCGACAGAAAGGTTGGCGTGCCGCCGCCCCAATGCAATTGCGATACCGGGCGCCGCGTATCGAAACACGCCGCCTGCAAGGCTATTTCGCGCTTCAGCTGGGCGAGGTACGGACGCGCGTGCGCGCGGTTTTTCGTGGCGACCTTATTGCAACCGCAGTAGAAACACACGGTGTCGCAAAACGGAATGTGGAAGTACAGCGAGAGATCCGTTGACGAGGCGCCCGGATCGGCGGCGGAGCGTAAATAGTCGGCGGGATCGAAATCGTCGCGGAACTGCAGGGCTGTCGGATAGGACGTATACCGCGGGCCGTTGGCACTGTATTTGGCGAGCAGGTCGGGGCGGAACAGCGAGTTGTCGTTGGACATGAGGGGCTCGAGGGCTGGCGGCCATCGAGGAAGAGGCGGAACCGGCGGTGATTCGCAAAACCGGATCGAACAGCGCAGACGCTTCTTGAGCATGGCCTTTCGGATCCCCCGAGTGTACGTGAGCGCGCGTTCGCGCGATTGCGTAAAAAGGTCGCATGGAATGCGGTGGCACAATGCGGGTCTGATAATGCATTGCCCGCTTTCGGGTTCGGGAAGAATGTGGTGAGCGAAGTGTCTGAAGTGTCGAAGCGTGTCGTGAAGGGCGAGCCTGCGTTCCATGTGGCCGGTCACGCGTGCCGCCCCGATTGCGGCGCGTGCTGTATTGCGCCGTCGATTTCGAGTGCCATCCCGGGCATGCCGAACGGCAAGCCGGCGGGCGTGCGCTGTGTGCAGCTCGGCGACGATCTGCGCTGTGCGATCTTCGGCCAGCCTGAGCGGCCGGCGTGCTGTTCCGGTTTGCAACCGCAGTTGGAAATGTGCGGCACGAATCGCGGCGAAGCACTCGCGTGGCTCACGCAACTCGAAGCCCAGACTCAACCGCGCGCGCGGCCGGATGTCCGCTGACGCCGCTGACAATACGCATGAGCGCACGCATGGCCAAAACGCCGCAAGCCGCAAACGAACAACGCAATTGCATGCCCGAACAGGTTTCCACAGGAGATTTCGCATGACTCGACCCGCTGCGCCGGCCCGGCGCCGCTTTCTGCTCGCCGCGCTGACCGGTTCCGGCGCGCTCGGCATCACCGTTTCGCTCGCGGCCTGTGCAACATCGACGTTTCCGTTCATTCCTTCGCACTACACGTTCTCTCAGCAGCAGGTGCAAGACGCGGTGCAGCGCAAGTTCCCGTATCAGCGCACGGTCTCGCAGGTGTTCGACATCGCGCTGACCAACCCCGTGGTCGGCTTCCTGCCGGATGCGAACCGCGTCTCGGTGAAGCTCGACGCCCGCTTCGCGAGTCCCTTCATGCCGCAGCCGGTGGACGGCGTGTTCATGCTGTCGAGCGAACTGGCCTACGACGCCGCCAGCAAATCGGTCGTGCTCAGGTCACCGAACGTCGACAACGTCAGCGTGAGCGGGCAGGCGCAGGCCTACACGCAGCAGATCAACGCCGCGGCGGGGCTGCTCGCCACGCAGTTGCTGACCAACTATCCGATCTACACCTTCAAGCCCGAACAGCTGCAATTTGCCGGTGTGAATTACGAACCCGGTACAATCACCATCCTTACAAACGGCATACGCGTGCAAATCGTCGAAAAATGACGTGGCGCGCGCGGCCGGCAGGGCCGCGCGATTCCACGCCGGCCCTGTTCGTTCCGACTATCTATAGCGATGAGGGGCACGGATGGACTGGCTATTGGCTTGCAAGGCGCTGATTCTGGGCGTCGTCGAAGGGTTGACGGAGTTTTTGCCCGTATCGAGCACAGGGCATCTGATCGTCGCGGGCAGTCTGCTGAACTTTACCGACGAACACGCGAAAACCTTCGATGTCGTGATCCAGCTCGGCGCGATTCTCGCCGTGTGCTGGGAATACCGCCGCCGCATCGGCAGTGTGGTGTCCGGCTTGCCCAGCCGGCCGGACGCGCGCCGCTTCACGCTGAACGTGATCATTGCCACGATTCCCGCGATCGTGCTCGGCCTGTTATTCGAAAAGACCATCAAGGCGGCGTTGTTTTCACCGGTGCCGGTTGCATTCGCGCTGGTGGCGGGCGGCGTGGTGATTCTATGGGCGGAGTCGCGGCAGCGCACCCGCGGCGAAACGGTGGCGCGCGTGCAGAACGTGGACGACTTGAGTGCGCTGGACGCGCTAAAAGTGGGGCTCGCGCAATGTTTCGCGCTGATTCCGGGTATGTCGCGCTCGGGCTCGACGATCATCGGCGGGATGCTGTTCGGCCTCGATAGGCGCGTCGCCACGGAGTTTTCCTTTTTCCTCGCAATTCCGATCATTTTCGGCGCGACGGCTTATGAACTGCATAAAGACTGGCATCAGCTTTCCGTCGATGCGCTCGGCACCTTCACGCTCGGCTTCGTGGCGGCCTTCATCAGCGCGTTTGCCTGCGTGCGCTGGCTGTTGCGCTATATCGCCGCGCACGACTTCACTGCGTTCGCGTGGTATCGGATCGGTTTCGGATTACTGATCCTGCTGGTCGGCTATAGCGGGGCGTTGAGCTGGACGGAGTGAGTGCCTTCGGTTTTCTCGAGCCGTGACAACATGACAAAAGGTCCGCATTCGCGGACCTTTGTCTGATTGGCGTGTGAGTCTCTGCGCGCGGTCTTACTCAGCGCCGCGTTTGCGGAAAACCAGATCCCATACGCCGTGCCCGAGCCGCAATCCACGGCGCTCGAACTTCGTCACCGGACGGTACTCCGGACGCGGTGCATAGCCGTCGGCGGTGTTTTTAAGCGACGGCTCGGCGCTCAGTACTTCGAGCATCTGTTCTGCGTAGTTCTGCCAGTCGGTCGCGCAATGCAGATAGGCGCCCGGCTTCAGGCGCGATACGAGCAGCGCGACAAACTTCGACTGGATCAGCCGGCGCTTGTGGTGGCGCGCCTTGTGCCACGGGTCCGGAAAGAAGATGTGCACGCCGTCGAGGCTGTCGGGCGCGATCATCTGTTCGAGCACTTCGACCGCGTCATGCTGAATGATGCGGATGTTCGACAGGTTCTGCTCGCCCATCAGTTTCAGCAGCGCACCCACGCCCGGCTCGTGCACTTCGACGCCGAGGAAATCGTCGTCGGGACGGTGCGAGGCGATCTCCGCCGTGGTCGCACCCATGCCGAAACCGATTTCCAGCACGCGCGGCGCTTCACGGCCGAACACGCTGTTCCAGTCGGGTTGCTGCGGCGCGAAGGGCACCACGAAGCGTGGGCCGAGGTCGTCCATTGCGCGGCGCTGGCCGGTCGAGACGCGGCCGGCGCGCGTGACAAAGCTGCGGATGCGGCGCCGATGCAGGGCTTCTTCCTGCGGCGGCGCGTCGCCGACGGGCTGGTCTTCGGCTTCTGGGGAGGGTGTCGGAAGTTGGTCCGGCAGGCCGGCGTCGTTTGGATCGTGGATCATTGTCGATGCTGCTACAAGGGTAAGGGCTTCGCGGTTTGCCTGGCGTGCTGCGCGGCGCGTGTCCGCGCTCGCGCCGTATGTAGGGCCGCGAGTTGCACGCCAGGCACCGGCAGGCGCCTCGCTTACGGACCGCGGCGCCGGGGGCCGCCCCTAGGACAAAAAAGCCGCCTTCATGGAGGCGGCTCGTGCTGGATTCTGCTGAAGGCATCAGCAGGAAGGTGGAGCGGGCGTTGCAAATGCGCGTAAGGTAGCACACCCGAAAAGGATGCGTCCAGACGGAGTGCGGGTGGTGGCGACTAGGGGGAGGCGGTGCCACCATTGCGTTTAAATAGCGAAATGTATATTCGGTTGAGTTAATAAATTTGTAAGGTATTTCCCGGGGGCCGATTATTTCGGCAAATACCAATCATCAGCGCGTGAGTCGCTTGACTAAGCTGCAGATCGCACGCGGTTATACGATGCCAATCGAAAAGGCGCCGCCCGTTGAACTCGGCATGCATTCGAAAATGCCGAGGCACCCTCGGCTATTTCGCCGGCTGCTATAGCAATGCCGCGTCTGCTGGCCGGTTTGGCAAGCGGATCAATTGTTGAGCTTGAGAAAAAGATTCTTGGCCGGGACGGACGGGAAGAGCGGTAGAGCCAGATCCTTTGACGAAGTTGCCGCTTGCCAACGGAGCATTCGGAAAGTATCTGGAGCGGGCGATGGGAATCGAACCCACGGCTCTAGCTTGGGAAGCTAGGGTATTACCATTATACGACGCCCGCAGAGCCCGCCATTCTACGCGCGTTTCGCATGATTTGGCAAACGAGGAGGTTGACCGCCCATCGGAAAGCTTATCTGCTGCGAAAACCCGTGTGCGGTGAATGCCGGTTTAGCGCCAGCTGCGTGGTGAATGTCTCCTGCCATCTCGGGCGTCTCTTCGAAATTTCTCCTCGGCGGCATCACCGGTCTTGACGGGCCGTCGTGCCATTCAACGCGCGTCGCCGCCTCCCATGTGGGCAATCGCGACCGCGCTTCGTACGCGTTATCGGGGGGCGCGAAGGCCGTGCAGACCGAGTCGCGACACAAACTCGCCGATTGCCGATCAGTTCGAAGAAATTGAACGCAGATGGAAGCGCGTATTAATACGAAACCAATCCATTAGAGCCGTCGGGCCAAATCCGATTTTGATTCGTTCTGCATCATATTCATTGGCATCAAAGGGCTGATCTCAAAAAATTCAAATAAATATTAAAGCTTATTGAAATCCCGCCGTTTACTCCCCTTGCGTCCTTTCCAATTGTTACAGCAATTCATGCGATTTCACTCCGTCAAGCGGATTGCTGGAATGATTTATCGAACTGGCGCTGACAGCAAACATCGAGATCAAATTACTAACTACGAACGGGCGCGACGCAGCGAATCTGATTGGCTGTGCAACCGCCCCAAAAACAAAAAATGGATATGAAAAACAAGGCTAAATTGACGTTATCTCTGCTCGCTTCGCTCGCTCTGGCAGCTTGCGGCGGCGGTGGTGGCGACGGGGGCAATCCGACGCCGACGCCTTCGGCCGGCAGCGCTTCGTCACCGTCGGTGGCGAGCGCTCCCGCCCCGGCTAGCGCGCCGGCTTCGTCGGCGGCCCTCAATGGCGAACCGTTGCCGAGTCTGTCCAGTCCGCAAAGCGGTTCGGCTGCGGCCGTGGGCAACGGTGTGGAAGGGATCTGGGTCACCCAGTCCGGCGTCGACAAGACCACGGCGCTCATCGATCCGCAGGGCAACATCTCTTACCTGGATACGGTAGCCGGTTTCGGCATCTCGCAATTCTTCGGCGTGCTCGCGGCCACCTCGCCGAACTGGACGCTCACCTCGGGCACCGCTTTCATCTCCAACTTCTACTATCCGACGACCTCCGGTTCGGGTTCTTTCGTCAACAAGCAGACATTCACCGGCACCTACGTCGAGAACGGCAACACGGTGAACCTGTCCTGGAACTACGATGCCGCGAATGCGCTCGCCGTGACGCAGTCGAGCGTGGCGGGCACGTGGGCGGAAACCGGGTCGTCGCTGACGATTGCAAGCGACGGCACACTAAGCGGCACCCTGAGCAATTGCCCGGTCTCCGGAACGTTGCTGCTCGCCACGCCGTCGTCGGCGAAGAACCTCTACACGTTGAGCGTGACCGGCACGACCGCGTCCTGCACGCTGAAATCCGGCGCGACATACTCCGGCAATGCCGCGATTACGTTCCTGCCGATCACGGGCAGCAATCTGTACGTCCGCACGATTTTCTTCATGATCAAGACGGCGACCAACACGACGGTCGCCTACGGTCAGTTGACGAAGCAATAAGCGAAACATGAAGCGAAGCCGCCGCCTGTGAGGGCGGCGGCTGAATGCGGCGGGCAGCGGGCGGCGTCAGATCACGAAGTAAGTCAGTTGCACGGCCGCGCGGGTGACCACCATCAGCAGTACCTGCACGATCACGAACAGCAGAATCGGCGAGAGGTCGATGCCACCGAGTTGCGGCACCACGCGGCGCAGCGGATTCAGGAACGGCGCCGTCAACTGGTACAGAATCGGCATGGCGGGCGAGCGTGGATTGAGCCACGACAGCAGCGCCATCAGGATCGTCATCCAGATGATCAGATTCAGTGCCCATTTGATCAGCGTGAGCACCGCGACGATCAGCAGCGTCGGCAGCAGCGTGAGCGGATCGGCGCCGGTCAGGACCACCATCAGCACCACATAGACGATGGCCGCGATCAGGGCGGCGACAAGGCTCGCCCAGTCGATCTTGCGCGTGCTCGGCAGGATATGCCGCAACGGCAGGACGATCCAGTTGGTGGCCTGCAGCACGGCGTTCGTGACGGGGTTGTAGGGCGGCATGCGCACGACCTGCAACCAGGCGCGCAGCAACAGCGCAGCGCCGAACAGCGTGAAGACGGTATTGAGCAGAAAACGGGCGATATCGCCAAACATCTCGTGTCCTTATCCTTCGGATGACGGCCGCCGACCGGCCGCAGGGTGCCCGCGCTTTTCGATCGGCGCGCCGGCGGTTTCATTTGGATTGCCCGCGCCCTTACTGCGGCAGAGCGCGTTATGCGTCGTCTCGAGCGGCCGTGCGGTGCCGCGATGCCACGGCTTGCAGGTCACGTTCGACGACGGCTATCGGTATTACAGGCCCGCATTCGTGCCGCGTCCGCTGGGCATTACTCGGAAATCTTGATCTCGCTGATCAGGGTTGTGCCGTTGCCGGCGTCGGTGTAGTTCGGAATGTCGGCCATCAGTTGCTCGGAGACCGACTTGAAGACCTTGTAGAAGTCGTCCGTGCTGTCGAACAGGAAGTGACCCGCGGCGACATACGGCGGCGGCGTTCCGGGTGGTCCGGCGTTGATGCCGACGTCGACCGACCAGCCTTTCAGGGACGGCCCGAACAGCTTTGCCGCGAGCGGCATATGCGTGACGCAGTAATAGTCCACGTCGAAGTGGCCGTTTTCCCGATACGGATAAAGGATGCTGACCTTGATCATTGTGCGTTCTCGTCTGTTGGTCCCGATGCGCGGCGCTGGCGGATTGCGTGCGGCGCCGGACGTCACATTATCACGGCTTACTTGACGCTTGCACCTGCTGCGGCCTGATTCAGCGACCGGCTGAGCGATTCTTCCACGGCCTGAGAGATGGCTTCGATCGCGGCGGGCGGCGTGGCGCGCCGTTCAGCCAGTTCTACTGCGCGGCGCGTCAGCAATCCGTAGAGCGCGGCATGGTCGCCCCCGAGCCCTTCCAGCAACGCCAGCTGCTTGCGCACCACGCCCGTGTCGCCTCGCGAAACGGGGCCCGCGAGCGCGTTCGGCAGGCCTTTGTCGCGAGCGGTTTCGATGGTGCCGGAGAGCATCGGCAGCAGGGCGCGCAGCGCGTCGTCTTCGGCAAAGCCGAGCGTACGCCACAGCGCGACGCATTCCGCGAGGCTGCACAGCGCGAAGCTGGCGGCGTAGTGCGCGGCAGCGTGATAAAGCATGCGGCCGCCCGGCGGAATCGACAGCGGATGGCAGCGCAGCGCGACGGCCAGTGCCGTCAGTTCGTCCTTGAGCGCGCCATCGGCTTCGATCGTCACCGAGCAACCGGCGATGCGCTCGAGATCGGCGAGGTCGCCGCTAAACAGGTACAGTGGATGAAAACCGCCGATCGCGGCACCCTGGTCACGCGCCGGGGCGAGCAATTCGACCGGCGAGGCGCCGCTGCAATGCACGAGTGCCTTGCCGTACGGGCCAGCCGCACGGTCCGGAATGAACCGGAGTGTGTGTGCTGACGTACCGATGCTGTCGTCAGGAACCGCTAAAAAGACGATATCGGCGGCGTCGACCACCTGTTGAGGGTTGTCGAATGCCGCGCAATGCCCAATTTGACTGGCAAGCCGGCTGGCCGAGGCCGCCGAGCGGCTCGCTACCGCCGTGACCGGGTAACCGGCTCGTGAAAAGCACAGCGCCAGACAACGCGCGAGCCGGCCCGCGCCGATGAAACCGAGGCGCGGCAGAGAGGACTGGGACATGGTTGCCTGCTCCAGACGGAATATTTGACCGGGAAAGCAGAAGTATCGCGCATCCGTTGCGCTTGCGGCGCGGCTTGGCGGCGACTTTGGTCTGATCAGTGCGCGCACGATATGGCGCGTTTGGCCGGTCATGTGGCGCCATGCGCCCCGTGGGCTTGAAAACTGCTCACAATGGCCGCATTGGCTTTGTTAGCCGGTTTGGCAGTTGCTGTTCCGGGTATTTCGTCTCGCAGTCAGATTCGGGAGGTTCAAGATGAATATTTTTTCTTACCGAAAGCACTTGCGGTTCCTGACGCATGCACAGCGCCGTCGCTGGTGGGACCAGAAAAAGCGCCTGACGCCGCGCGTGCGGATCAGCGGCGCCTATGTGCCGCCGAGCGTGTCCCGCGAATTTGCATATGTGAAGGTTGGCTGAAACGGCGTCCTTTGCAGGTAAGAAATGCCCGGTCCATTGGCCGGGCATTTTTCATTTTGGGGCGTCCATTGACGACGTCAGGATTGAAGCTAATTTGTAATCAAAGATTACTGGAAGCGAATGTCTTACGGCCGCATAGGCGTATCGCGCCCCGCTGGGATCCGCTCATGCAGGCACAATCCTTGAGTTTTCAGTGCTTTGCGAAACCCGTCTGCGGCGCATTGCCTCAGCGTGTATTACGGGCTTTTGTGGTCAATTGCAATTTGCAACAAATGCGAACAGATACGCGCGGTCTTTTTCGATACATTGATTTCATGGCATGCAGCGCATGCGAAGTCGGCGACCTGGGTGGGCCGCGCTAGGAGAATAAAGTGAAAAAGATCGTTCCGTTTGTCGTTGCCGCAGCACTCGGCCTGGGACTCGCCGGTGCCGCTGAGGCGCACGTTTCTGTGGGTATCGGCATCGGGGTTCCGATCGCACCGGCTTACCCGGTTTATGCCGCGCCGCCTCCGGTGTACTACGCGCCGCCTCCGCCGGTCTATGCCCCGCCGGTCGTCTACGCTCCGCCGCCTGCAGTGGTGGTAGGCGGATATTACGGCGGCTATGGCCGTCCTTATTATCATCACGGCTACTACCGCGGTTACTACGGCCACGGCTACTATCGCCGCTGATCGCGGACAGCAGGCATAAGGCTGTGTTGACGGCGTAACGCCGGCTTGATCGCCGGGTTACGCCGTTTGTGTTTTTGCTGCGCGTCCAACGTTCCAAACCTTCATCGAAGCTGGGAGAATGGCTGTTTCGCCACCGCTCTGGAGAGTTTCGCCGATGCAAGCGCTTCCCGCTCCCACTTTCGACGACGTACTCGACGCCGCAGCGCGTCTTGAAGGCGTCGCCCACCGCACCCCTGTTCTGACCTCCAGCACGTTTAACGAACGAACGGGCGCGTCGGTGTTCTTCAAGTGCGAGAATTTTCAGCGCATGGGCGCCTTCAAGTTTCGCGGCGCCTATAACGCGATCTCGCATTTCGACGCGGAGCAACGCAAAGCCGGTGTGCTGACGTATTCGTCGGGTAACCATGCGCAGGCAATTGCATTGTCGGCGCGCCTTGCCGGCATTCGCGCGACGATCATCATGCCGCACGACGCACCGGCCGCCAAAGTCGCGGCAACCAAAGGCTACGGCGGAGAAGTGATCACCTACGACCGCTACACCGAGAACCGCGAAGAGATCGGCCGGCGTCTCGCGGGGGAGCGTGGCATGACGCTGATTCCACCATACGATCATCCGCATGTGATCGCCGGGCAAGGCACGGCGGTGAAAGAACTGATCGAGGAAACCGGCCCGCTCGACATGCTGTTCGTGTGCCTCGGCGGCGGTGGACTGATCAGCGGCAGCGCGCTGTCCGCCGCGGCACTGAACCCGGCGTGCACGGTGATCGGCATCGAGCCGGAGGCGGGCAACGACGGCCAGCAGTCGCTGGCGCGCGGCGAGATCGTACATATCGACACGCCGCGCACGATCGCCGACGGCGCAGCCTCCACGCATCTCGGCGACTACACGTTTGCGATCATCCGCAAGCTGGTCGCGCGGATCGAAACGGTCAGCGACGAGCAGTTGATCGACACGATGCGCTTTTTCGCACAGCGCATGAAGATCGTGGTCGAGCCGACGGGGTGTCTCGGCGCGGCGGCGGTGCTCAACGGTATCGTGCCGGTGAAGGGCAAGCGTGTCGGTGTGGTGGTCAGCGGCGGCAACGTCGATCTGGAAAAGCTCGCGCAGTATCTCGCCTGATACGTCGCGTGGGCGGGTGTTGTCGCGCTCGCGGGACCTGATGACCTGATATGTGACGCTTGATCGAACACGGCTCGCACGACGCGAGCCGTTGTTATATCAGCTTGCCGCGTGCGCGGTTTGCACGATCAGATCGCGATAGCCGTTGACGATCACGCTATACGAGAAGTAAGCAAACAGCAGCGCGGACAGCACGTGACAGGCGCGCAGCAAACCAGTGCCGGCGCGTTTGCGTCCGTGACTGCCGAGTCCGCAGATAAAGATCGTCCAGCACAGACCGCCGAGAAAGAATCCACCGAGAAACACCGGCGCGGTCGTCACGCTCGTGGCGCCGGCTTTCGCGATCAGCGCGCCGCCCACCGCAGCGAACCAAAGAATCGCCGAAGGCGACGATATGGCCAGTAAGACGCCGCGCAAAAACCCGCGCCACGCTGACAGATGCGGCGCATTTGCGTCCGCCTCGCAGGCCACCGCGGGCGCCGTGGCCGGATACATTGCTTCGCGCGCCATCTTCCAGGTCAGGAAAAGCAGGATTGCCGCGCCACCAATCCACACTACCCAGCGCACCGATTCGAACTGCAGTAACGCAGCCATGCCAGCGAGCGCGAGCGCCGCATAGATCAGATCGCCGATACACGAGCCGAGACCGAGCCAGAAGCCCGGTTTGAAGCCATGCGAAAGCGTCAGGGAAATCATGGCGACGTTCACGAGACCGATATCCAGACACAGCGACAACGACAGAAAAAATCCATCCGACATCATTGAAAAGGCATGCATCCGCGCAACTGCTCCGTTCGTTCTGTTATTTCACGCTTGTTGTACGGCCTGCCTTAGAGGCCCAACTCGTTCCACAAGGAATCGATGCGCTGTTTGACCGCGGCGTCCATGACGATTGGGCGGCCCCATTCGCGGTCGGTTTCGCCTGGCCATTTGTTGGTCGCGTCGAGACCCATCTTCGATCCGAGTCCGGCCACGGGCGAGGCGAAATCCAGGTAGTCGATCGGCGTGCGGTCCACCAGCACCGTGTCGCGCGCCGGATCGATGCGCGTGGTGATCGCCCAGATCACCTCCTTCCAGTCGCGGATGTTCACGTCCTCGTCGACCACGACAATGAACTTCGTGTACATGAATTGCCGCAAGAAACTCCACACGCCGAACATCACGCGTTTGGCGTGACCGGGGTAGCTCTTCTTCATCTGCACGATGGCCATGCGGTAGCTGCAGCCTTCGGGCGGCAGATAGAAGTCCGTGATCTCGGCGAACTGCTTCTGCAGCAGCGGCACGAACACTTCGTTGAGCGCGACGCCAAGTACAGCGGGCTCATCGGGTGGTTTGCCGGTGTAGGTGGAGTGATAGATCGCGTCGCGCCGCATGGTGATGCGCTCGACGGTGAAAACGGGGAACCACTCCTGCTCGTTGTAATAGCCGGTGTGGTCGCCGTACGGGCCTTCCAGCGCATGTTCGTACGCCGCCGAAGCGCCCTTGAGCGGACGCGGCGGCGCGCCTGCGGGAGCGGGCGAGGGCGCGCCCTCCTGCGGATAGATGAAGCCTTCCAGCACGATCTCGGCGCGAGCGGGCACCTGCAAGCCGTCGACGCCCGGCGTGAGGCACTTCGCGAGCTCCGTGCGGCCGCCGCGCAGCAGGCCGGCGAACTGGTATTCGGAGAGCGTGTCGGGCACCGGCGTGACCGCGCCGAGGATCGTCGCCGGATCTGCGCCCAGCACGACGGCCACTGGATACGGCTTGCCCGGATTCTGCAGCGCGAACTCGCGGAAATCGAGCGCGCCGCCGCGATGCGCGAGCCATCGCATGATCAGTTTGTTGCGCCCGATCAGTTGCTGGCGATATATGCCTAAGTTTTGTCGGGACTTGTTGGGGCCTTTTGTCACGGTCAGGCCCCATGTAATCAGAGGGCCGGCGTCGCCCGGCCAGCAGGTCTGAATGGGCAGCCTGGCGAGGTCGACATCGTTGCCTTCCCAGACGATTTCCTGGCAGGGCGGCGCGCTCACGGTTTTGGGCGCCATGTCCCAAACCGCCTTTGCGAGCGAGAACAGTTTGCCGGCGTCCTTGAGCCCTTTCGGCGGCTCGGGCTCCTTCAATGCGGAGAGCAGGCGGCCCACGTCACGCAGCGACTCGAGCGCGGCGCCGTCGCCTTCACCTGCTTGCGCGTCGACCCCCATACCCAGCGCGACCCGCCGGGGTGTGCCGAACAGGTTGCCGAGCACGGGGAACGCATGCTGCGCCTTGCTCTCAAACAGCAGAGCGGGACCGCCGGCGTGCAGCACGCGATCGCATAACTCGGTCATTTCCAGGACAGGTGAAACGTTTTGCGAGATACGGCGCAGTTCACCGATCGTCTCTAGACGGCCGACGAAATCGCGCAGGTCTTTGTATTTCATCTGGTGCGGTTCAGTGCCGCGCAAGCGGCGGGAAGGAGAGGCGCGACAGGGCTTCGCGGCGCCAGAACAATTGTCGATTTTACCTGTGTTGGCAGTCGCACGTGGATTGGCCAAACGGGCTAGGCGAGACGGAGGAATCGAGATCGCTCAAAAGGCGCATGCCGCGCGGTTCTTGACCGACTGAACACCGTTCGTTATTACAATTAGTTATACATTTGCCTATCTATAGTGTTGACGATCTATAAAACCCTGCATAGAATCCGTCCACATTGGTTGCAGGGCGTGAACCTTTTTACCACTGCCCCCGGTCCCATCAGACGCAACGCGTCACCGTTTACCGAACCCCTGCACGGTATCCGACGGCCTTATTGAAGTTCTCGCCAGCGCCAACTGACGCTGGTTTTTCGCGTGGGAGCCACCGCCCGCATGCTTTTGACATGCCGCGGACCTCTATCAGGACGGCTCCCCACAAACGGTATTTGCCGTTTTCCCGACGTCGCTGCTGCCCTAACCAGACAGAGCACGCGATGTCTTGACTCTGCGAACGTGCGTTACCGCCTCTTCATCCGGCGGAGTTCGCGGATCATGCAACATGGGAGATCTGAATGAACGCCTGGTTATCGTGGCGTCCCGATGAGCGTATTGCGCAGGTTGTGCGTGGTGTGCTGCGTCGCGGGACGCGAATGAGTCATCATCTGTTCAGCATCGTCGGCGGTATCGCCGTTGTGCTGACCGTCGCACTGTGGCTGATGCCGGCCCTGCGCGGCACGCTAGCCGCCAAACTGATGCCGGTCATCTCGGCTGCCGTGCAAGCCGGTCCCGCCCGTTTGCTGCAGGGCAACCCGCTGCCGGCTTTCGGACCGCCGGGCGGCGCGTCTTCCGACGACTCGCTGTCCGCCAGCTCTAACGGCTCCGACGCCGCCAGCGGCACGAGCAACGGTAGCAACGGCAACGCTGGCGTTACCGCGAGCAACACCGGCTTTGACGGCGCATTCGACGCCACCGGTTCGACCGGCATGGGCGTCGCGGCGCTCAATGGCCTCGATCCCCGCACCATGCAAAGCGTGACCGCGCTGGCGCGGCTGATTCCGTCGCAGCGTGTATCCGCCGACGCGCGCGACGACCGCGTGCTGGTTTCGACCCGCGAGCAGGATCTGGTTGCGTCCTATCTGGCACGGCGCTATCGCGTCGCTCAGGAGCCCGTCAGCGAGCTCGTGAAGGCCGCATTCGACACCGGCCGCGAAGTCGGTCTCGATCCGCTGCTGCTGCTGTCGGTGATGGCGATCGAATCCGGTTTCAACCCGTACGCTGAAAGCGGCGTCGGCGCGCAAGGCCTGATGCAGGTCATGTCCAAGGTGCACTCCGACAAGTTCCAGTATTTCGGCGGCCAGAGCGCGGCGCTCGAACCGGTTGCGAACATCAAGGTGGGCGCACTGGTGCTGAAGGATTGCATCGCACGCGGCGGCTCGCTGCCGGGCGGCTTGCGCCTGTACGTCGGTTCGTCATCGCAGGACGATGGCGGTTACGGCGCCAAGGTGATGGCCGAGCGTGGCCGTCTGCGCGACGTGGCGCGTGGCCGCAAGGTTCCGGTCAACGCGCCGCAGGCACCGGTTCTGACCGCGTCGACCAATAGCAGCGCGGCTGCCGCGCCTGCCAGCAACGGCAAACGTGTGCAGGTGACGCTCGAGGGTAGCCACCCGTTGAGCGCGTCGACTTCGGTGAAGACGCCGGTTTCCGAGCAGGACGACGCGAGTTCGAACGTCACGAAGCACGTGGCATCGGCTTCGGAGTTGGGCGCTTGAGGTTCGTGGCGTAAAGCTGGCGGCTCGGCAGGAGCAGCAACAAAAAAGGACACTCGGATGAGTGTCCTTTTTTTTTGTGTGGTGGTTGAGAGCGCCGTTGCTTCGCTCAGCCTTTCCCGAAGAGCTTCGCTAACCGGTCGACCGCTTCTTCCAGCTTTGGATAGGCCGTGGCGTACGACAGCCGGATATAGTCCTTCGGCGCGTGCGTACCGAAATCCATGCCCGGAACCAGCACCACGCCCGCATCGTGCAGCATGGCTTGGGTGAGCGCCGCGCTGTCGCCGGCGGCAGGATGCGCGACCGTGCGGCAATCCGCGTATACGTAGAAAGCGCCGTCCGGCATGACCGGCACCGAGAAGCCGAGCGATTGCAGTGCCGGCGCGATGAAGTCACGGCGACGCTTGAATTCCAGACGCCGCGCTTCGTAGATTGCGATCGTGTCCGGTTCGAAGCAGGCGAGCGCCGCGTGCTGGGCCAGCGCGGAGGCGCAGATGAACAGGTTTTGCGCGAGCTTTTCGAACGCGCTGACCATGCCGGGCGGGACCACCAGCCAGCCCAGACGCCAGCCCGTCATGTTGAAGTACTTCGAGAAGCTGTTGACGGTGACGACGTCGTCGCCGAATGAGAGCGCCGAGACGGGCTTCGCGTCGTAGCTCAGGCCCTGGTAGATTTCGTCGACGATGGTGAAGCCGCCACGTGCCCGTACGGCCTTGACGATGCGCTCCAGCTCATCCGGCTCGACCGACGTGCCGGTCGGATTCGACGGCGACGCGAGCAGCACGCCACGGGTGCGCTCGTTCCAGAGCCGCTCGACGTCGGCGGCGGTCAACTGGAAACGTTCCGCTGGGCCGCTCGGCACCATTACCGGTTTGCCTTCGGCGGCGATCACGAAATGACGGTTGCATGGATAGCACGGGTCGGGCATCAGCACTTCGTCGTCGCGATCCACCAGCGCCGCGCAAGCCAGCAGCAATGCCGCCGATGCGCCGGCGGTGACGACGATCCGCGCCGGATCGACGCTGACACCGTAGAAGTCGGCGTAATGCGCCGAGATCGCTTCGCGCAGCGCGTGCAGGCCAAGCGCGTTGGTATATTGCGTGACGCCGCGGCGCAGCGCGTTCGCGGCTGCCTCGATAACCGGCTCGGGCGCCGTGAAATCAGGCTCGCCGATTCCCATGTGAATGATGTCGCGCCCGTCGCGTTCGAGAAGCGCGGCTTCCTTGGCCAGCTCCATTACATAGAAAGGCTGGATGGCATCCACGCGTGCAGCAAGCCGCACCAGGGGTTCCGTCACGGAGTTCATACGATCAAATCCAGTTCAGAAGCAAAAGCGGGACGGCTTATTGCGCGTACGCTCATGCGCAGCACGCCGTCCTTGCAAGCAGTTTCGTTGCGTTGCATCCAGCAAAGCGCGCGACGGAATCGCACCGTAGTCATGCGCCTCGCGCTCAACGCTTGCGAGCCGCCTGCGTTTCGTCCACGCGCAGTTGGGCCGACAGCTTGTCCAGCACGCCGTTCACGTACTTGTAGCCGTCCGCGCCGCCGAACGTCTTGGCGAGTTCAACCGCTTCGTTGATGACCACGCGATAAGGGATATCGACGTGATTCTTCAGTTCGAACGCGGCGACCAGCAGCACGGCGCGTTCGACGGGCGAGAGCTGCTCGATCGGGCGGTCGAGACAAGGAACGATGTCCGCGGACAGTGCTTCCGAATCGCGGATCACGCCGTGCAGGAGGGCGTTCAGATGTTCGTGGTCAGCCTTGTCGAAGCCTTGCGCACCGCGCAGCTGCGCGTCGATTTCACCGCCGGGCGAGCCCGACAGCAGCCACTGGTAAAGCCCCTGCGTGGCCAGTTCGCGGGAGCGTCGGCGAGCGCTCTTCATGCCTCTTCCTCTTCGTCTTCTTCTTCGTCGTCGCCGCCGAGTTGTTCGAGCGCGACCGCGAGATTCGCCATTTCGACAGCCACGCGCGCTGCGTCGCGACCCTTCTCGGTCATGCGTGCAACGGCTTGCTCGTCGTTTTCGGTAGTCAGCACCGCGTTCGCGACCGGAATGCCGAAGTCGAGGCCGATACGCGTAATGCCCGCGCCGCTTTCGTTCGAGACCAGTTCGAAGTGGTACGTTTCGCCGCGAATCACCGCGCCGAGCGCGATCAGTGCGTCGAATTGCGCGCTTTCGGCGAGCTTTTGCAACGCCAACGGGATTTCCAGCGCGCCCGGCACCGTGACGAGCAGCACGTCTTCCCCGGTTACGCCGAGGCGTTCGAGTTCTTCGATGCAGGAGTCCGCGAGACCATTGCAAACGGGTTCGTTAAAGCGCGCCTGGACGATGCCGATACGCAGTCCGTCGCCGTCGAGGTTCGGTTGATATTGTCCGATTTCCATGTGAATTCCGTAGTGTTTTGAGTAAGCGCCAGGCGCGAGAATGGTCGGATCAGCCTTGTTGCGGAGCCTGTGCGGTGCTGCCTGGCATCGGCACGAAGCCCGTGACTTCGAGACCGTAGCCCGACATGCTGCCCAGCTTGCGCGGGTTCGACAGCACCTGCATCTTGCCGACACCGAGCTCGCGCAGAATCTGCGCACCGATGCCGTACGTCTTGAAGTCGACCGGGCGGCGTTTGAGCGCCTCGGCTCTTTCCTTCGAGTCGAACGCTTTGAAAACGTCGATGAGATGGTCTTTCGAGTCGCCGCAGTTCAGCAGCACGATCACACCGCAGTCGCGTCTGGCGATCTCTTTCATGGCCGCGTCCAGCGTCCACGAGTGGGTGGATTCGCCCACTTCGAGCAGATCCAGCACCGATAGCGGTTCATGCACGCGCACCAGCGTGTCCTGATCCGTACACGGCGCGCCGCGCACCAGTGCGATGTGTGGCTGGCCGCTCGGCTGGTCGAGATACATGACTGCGCGAAACGCGCCGTGCGCCGTCTGCATGGTGCGCTCGCAAATGCGCTCGACGATCGATTCCGTGCGGCTGCGATAGTGGATCAGATCCGCGATCGTGCCGATTTTCAGGCCGTGTTCCTTCGCGAATTCCATCAGGTCCGGCAGGCGCGCCATCGTGCCGTCGTCGTTGATGACTTCGCAGATCACCGCGGCCGGCGTGAGGCCTGCCAGCGCGGTGAAATCGCAGCCCGCCTCGGTGTGGCCGGCGCGCACCAGCACGCCGCCGGGCTGGGCCATGATCGGGAACACGTGGCCCGGCTGCACGATGTGCTCGGCTTTGGCGTCCGGCGCGACCGCGGTGGCGATCGTGCGGGCGCGGTCGGCCGCCGAGATGCCGGTGGTGACGCCTTCGGCCGCTTCGATACTGACGGTGAACGCCGTGCCGTACTGGGTGCCGTTGCGGTAGGTCATGAGCGGCAGGTTCAGCAGCTTGCAGCGTTCCTGCGTAAGCGTCAGGCAGATCAGGCCACGGCCGTAGCGGGCCATGAAGTTGATCGCTTCCGGCGTGACGAATTCGGCGGCGATCACGAGGTCGCCCTCGTTTTCGCGGTCTTCTTCGTCGACGAGGATCACCATCCGGCCGGCTTTCAGTTCGGCGATGATCTCTAGAGTGGAGGCGAGCGTCATGAGTTGGCGAGAGTTTCGAAGAAAGCGCGTATTTTACGCCACGCGCGTCGCCAAGTCGCCTCCGCCGAACGGCATAGGCCGTTTGGCCGACTGGCGATGAGCCGTCGGCCGTTGCTATGCTCGTTGAAAACGATGGACGCATGAACCGGCTGAAAGCGGCGGAGCGCCGCCGCCAGCGCATGCGTGGCCGGGTTGCGGTCTGTTATTTCGGTGCGTTCAGCATCCGCTCCACTCACCGCGCAACTATGTCGAGTCCGACCGGAAACGCTTGCTGTATAAGGCTGAGGCGCGAAGCCGCGGCCAGTATACCGTCAGAAATAATGTCATTTAACGGCTGCTGTATGGAGAGACGTCAGCAGACGGTGATGGATGCACCATTGCAGGCAGTCGGTGTGATGCATTCTTGAATGAATCATAGGCTTGCCACCGTGAAAGTCGAGCCTCCTTTCGTTGAAGCCGAATTTCACGACCCTGCGATTTCAAATTATGGCCGCTGGCGCTGGAGCGTCAGTCGGCTCTCAACAAAAGACATTGGCACATATACGAACGAGGCGAACGAGGGCTCATTTTTTGCCGGAGTGTTCGTCCACGCCACCCGATCGCAGCCAATCGACGAAATCCCTCATATGCACAGGCTTATCGGCATCCAGCGGCACCAATGCAAAGTAAGTCGCTCCCTTCGAGGTCAGATCGGGAAAAGGTTTCTGTAGACGCCCTGCAGTGCAGTCGGCATCGAGCGTTGGAAATGGTCCGATACCAAAACCCAAGCCGTCGACCACGGCCTGCAAGGTCACAAAAAAGTGATCGAATCTCAAGGTTCGACTGGCTCGAAGCGAGGGTTGACCGACGGCTTGAGTCCATCTCTCCCAATCGCTCGGACGAGATTCCGTGGTAAGCCATGTTTCGGCGGCAAGTTGTTCGACCGACGAGATCGTGGTTTGCTCGATCAGCGCCGGGCTCGCGATCACCGTGTTGCGCTCCTCAAATAATGGCCATGCCTGATATTGCCCGTCCGCGGGTACTTCGCGACGAATCGCCAGATCGAAACTGCCGCGCAGTGCGGAATCGGTCGTCAGCGTCGTGGAGACGCGCACATCTACATCTGGGCAGATTTCCGTGAACAAGGGCAGGCGAGGAATCAGCCAGCGCATTGCGACCGTCGCCGGCGCGCTGACCCGAATTACTTTACGGTGCTGGCTCTTGCCATAGCGTTCCGCCGCGTCCGCAATGTGGTCGAAAGCCGCGCTGATTTCTCGGGCAAAGGCTCGTGCGTGCCCGGACGCGACCATGCGTTGCCCATCGCGCACGAACAGAGGCTGGCCGAGCCAGTCTTCAAGGATGGTGATATGACGGCTCACGGCGCCGTGCGTCAGGTTGAGCTCACGCGCGGCTGCTGAGTAGCTGCCTGCGCGCGCGGCGACTTCGAACACGCGGAGGGCGTTGAGTGGGGGAAGCTTCGATCGCATGTGTGAGTTTATTTGGCGTAATCCGGATAATTTTGTCGATTGTGTGAGTAAATTGATCATCATACGCTGACGTCATTCCACTCAGAAAGGTGTCCCCATGACCCAGCAGATCACCGTCAACTCTCGAACTTATCAATTGCCCTCTGCGCCGACGATCGTGGTGTGTGTCGACGGCTGCGAGCAGGAATACATTAATCAGGCGATCTTGGCCGACAAAGCGCCGTTTCTGGCCAGCTTGCGTTCGTTCGGCACCGTGCTGGCCGGGGACTGCGTCGTGCCGTCGTTCACCAACCCGAACAATCTGTCGATCGTCACGGGCGCGCCGCCGTCGGTACATGGTATTTGCGGCAATTTCTTTTTCGACGAGGAGACGCAGACGGAAGTCCTGATGAACGACGCCAAATACCTGCGCGCGCCCACCATTCTTGCGGAGATGGCTCGCGCGGGTCAGCGCGTCGCCGTCGTTACCGCGAAGGACAAGCTGCGCAGTCTGCTCGGACACCGGCTGGAAGGGATCTGTTTTTCGGCTGAAAAGGCCGACCAGGTGAACCTCGACGAGCACGGTATCAGGAACATCGTGGCGAGAGTCGGCATGCCTGTGCCGTCCGTGTACAGCGCAGAGCTTTCGGAGTTCGTGTTTGCCGCTGGGCTTTCCATCTTGCGTGAAGAGCGCCCTGATCTGATGTACCTCTCTACAACAGATTACGTCCAGCATAAGCACGCTCCCGGCACGCCAGAAGCCAACGGTTTTTACGCGATGATGGACGGTTACCTGGCGCGCTATCACGCCGAGGGCGCCGTGTTGGCCACCACGGCTGACCACGGCATGAATGCGAAGACCGATGCCATTGGCCGGCCAAATATCGTGTTTCTGCAAGATAGGCTCGATGCGCGATACGGCGCGCACGCGACGCGTGTGCTCCTGCCAATCACTGATCCGTATGTCGTGCATCACGGCGCGCTCGGCTTCTACGCTACGGTGTACCTGCGCGATCAAGACGAACAGAAACAGCGCGACGTGGCAGCGTTCCTCGCGGCTATCGACGGCGTCGAGGCGGTATTGACCCGTGCACAGGCTAGCGAGCGATTCGAGTTGCCGTCCGACAGGATCGGTGAACTCGTGGTGCTCGGCGAAAGGCTCACGGTGCTCGGCAGCGCAGCCGACAAACATGACCTGTCCGGGCTCACCATGCCGCTGCGCTCTCACGGCGGTGTGTCCGAACAGAAAGTGCCGCTCATTTTCAATCGCAAGCTCGGTGGCAACGACGGCACGCGGCGCTTGCGCAATTTCGATGTCATCGATCTCGCACTCAATCACCTCGTCTGATAACGAAAAACGGTTAGCACGGCAAAGACCGCGCGCCCCATGGAGACAGTAATGCCCACAGATACGCCTGATTGGGCACAATGCAGCTCGGCTGGGTCTGGATCTTCCGTCTCGCGCCGCTTTCCATGCTGCTGGGCGCACTGGTGTTGTTGCTATTTGTTTCTGAACGACCGGAGGCTCAGCATCTGCCCGCTGCTGAAAAATCGGAAGAGGCGGCCTCTCCAGCGGAGTCGGAGGATGAGCTGACGAGCGCGCAGCGATACGCGCTCGTGATGAAGAACTGGAGGCTCTACATCACGGGTCTCGCAATCGGCTTCCAGAACGCAGCACGGTACGCGTTGGTGGTCTGGGTGCCGGTCCATTTTCTCGGCATGGACTGGAAGACTTCATCGGCGCTGATCGACCCGAAGTGGATCACGGTCGCGTTACCGGTAGGCATGGCGCTCGGCTCGCTGTCGAATAGCTGGATATCCGACGTATTGTTTCAAGGGCGCCGCTATATGGCGATCGTCTGGTACATGGTGCTGGCCTGCGCGACGGCGATCTTCATGATGTTCGTGCCGCACGGTAGTATGTTTGCGATCGTGCTTCTGTTTTTGTGCGGCTTTTTTGTCTTCGGGCCGGCATCCTCTTTCTGGGCCTTGTGTCCTGATATTTTCGGGCGCCGCGCTGCGGGGACAGCAACAGGTGTGCTCAACACCATGTCGTACATGTTCGCTGGCATCGGCGAACCGGTTATCGGCCACATTATCGATACCACCGGCCATACGTCGATCATCTTTCCGACTGTCGCAGGGCTTTGCGCAGCAAGCGCAGCGCTTTCGATGCTGATCAAGCGCTGACGAATCGCGTCGTGCGAACCGGGATGGAATTCTCGATGCGTTTCTATTGCTACAAGTCGATTCGTGGACGGCCGTTTTTATCTCGGGAGCGGCCGTTTAGTGCGCGATGACTCGAATGGCCGAGTTGGGTCTTGGATTCAAGGTCGCGTGCTGCCGATCGACGCCAGGAAGTGCTCCGCACCATCAACGCGCTCGTTGAGCGAGCGCGGGGCGCCCACGTACCGGTCATCTGGGTCCGTCACTCCGACGAAGACCTGGAAGCTGGAAGTAATGCGTGGCAGATCGTCGACGGACTTTCGCCAGGACCGGAGGAAGTGATTATCGAAAAGCATTACCGCGACGCGTTCGAAGGCACCGACCTCGAACAGGCCTTATCGAAGCTCGGCGTTGGCAAACTCATCGTGACCGGAGTGCAAACGGACATGTGCATTCGCTCGACAGTGCACGGCGGCCTTGTGCGCGGCTACGACGTAACTCTGGCCAGCGATGCGCACACGACCGAAGACATGACTCGATGGGGCGCGCCACCGCCGGCCAGCGTGATCGCGCACACAAATCTTTACTGGAGCAATCAACGCGCGCCGGGGCGCGCGGGCGGCATCGTAGCGGGCAAAGACGTCGATTTTGGACTCTTCGCTGGTTGATGAAGGACGAACGAAGTAAGCTGCCTGGGTATCGAGCCGTAGCATTATCTTGCTGACCACTGTCCACCCTGAACAGCCGCTTTTACCTGCCCCTCCTCAACGGCCGCTTTAGCAGCCGGAACAGCCGCGCTTCTGAGGCATTTCCTTGCGATCCCAAGGCGGTTCATCGCCGAACGTCTCGGCGAGGTAATCGACAAACCGGCGCACCTTGAGCGGTATGCGCCGCGCGCTCGGATAAACCGCCTGAATCGTCAGATCAGCCGCACGATAGGCCGGCAGCAGCGCTACGAGTTCTCCGCTTCGGATGTGCGCTCCGAATACGAAGGTCGGACCGTACACGATGCCCGCTCCGGCAATAGCGGAGGCGAGCAGCATCTGGGTGTTGTTGGCCGTCATTCGGCAAGGTCCGTCGATGACGTGCGCGCGGTTTTGCCTGTCGTGCAATGTCCAGTCTCCGGCCGACACGGCCTCGCTGAACGCAAGTCGTTGCGCGCGCAGCAAGTCGTCCGGCTTGCGCGGCGTTCCGTGGCGCTTGAGGTAGGCGGGAGACGCACACACAACCATCCGGCACGGCGCAAGCCGGCGCGTCACAAGTCCCGGATCCTCCAGTTTTCCGATCCGGATTGCGACGTCAACGCCCGCATCGATGAGATCGACGTAGCGGTCTCCGAGCAGCACTTCCACGTTGACATGCGGATGGTCCTCCATGTAGCGCGCCGCAACCTCGCCCAAGTGCATCGCACCGAACGTGACAGGCGCTGCGATGCGCAGCACACCGCGCGCCGTGCCTTGCGAATCGCTCGCTTCCCGCTTCGCTTCGTCGAAGGCTTCGAGAATCCGCTTGCAGCGTTCGTAGTAAGTCTGGCCGGTATCGGTCAGCCTCAAGCGCCGTGTGGTGCGGTGGAGTAGCTGTGCATTCAGTTCGGCCTCGAGGGCGCTCACGTGCTTGCCGGCCATCGCTGCCGATAGTCCGAAGCGGCGCGCCGCCGCGGCAAAGCTGCCTTCCTCGACAGCGGCGACGAATACTCCGAGGCTCGTGAGCCGGTCCATTTTGCCCTCCCATTCGATAGCAGCATTATCGACTGAACACACCGATCTGGTAATTATCAAACTGAAGACTTGAATCTACTATGCGGGCATCAGCTAACGGACAAGGGGCACGAAAATGGTAATCAAGTCGAACGACACGCGGATTCACGTCACGCAGCGGGGCAGCGGCGAGTTGGCGCTGGTGTTCCTGCACTACTACGGCGGCTCGTCGCGCACATGGGATGCGGTATCAGGCGAATTGTCCGACCGCTATCGAATCGTTGCCACCGATCACCGGGGCTGGGGTGATTCCGAGGCGCCCGCCGACGGCTACCGCATTGCCGATCTCGCCGCGGATGCCGAAGGCGTTATCGAAGCGCTGGGGCTGCGGCGCTACGTTCTAGTCGGTCATTCAATGGGCGGGAAGGTTGCTCAACTTATCGCATCGCGCCGGCCGGGCGGGCTCGAAGGTCTTGTGCTCGTCGCGCCGTCGCCGCCGTCGCCGATGCTCCTTTCTGACGAGCAACGTGCGACCTTGACCGGCGCGTATCAAACGCGCGAATCGGTGGAATTCGTTATCGATCACGTCCTGACAGCAAAACCGCTCGACGCCGCTCGCCGCGAGCAAGTCATCGAGGACAGCCTGAGGGGCGCACCGGAGGCTAAAGCGGGCTGGCCAAACGTGGCCATGCGCGAAGACATTACCGAGGCGACGGCGGCAATCGACGCGCCGACCATCGTCATCTCCGGCGAGCTTGACCAGGTGGATCGCGTCGCAACACTGCAGGCGGAGCTGCTGCCTCGCATCCCGCACGCGGCGATGCACGTCCTGCCCGGCACGGGACACTTGTCGCCGTTGGAGGCGCCCGCCGAGGTGGCGCGGCTCATCGCGCGATTCGCCGCAGCGATCGAGAGCAAGTCAGCCGTGTGTAACTCGCCCGAGCAGATCCCGGTCGCTTTCGATGCGGCGCTGAACGCGGGCGATCTCGATGCCCTGCTCGGTACGTTTAGCAATCTGGCCACGATGCGGATGACGAATGGCGAGGTGGTACAGGAAAGCCCCGCCGGTTTGCGCGTCGGCCTCGCTCAGTTGCTGGCACTGCGCCCGCACATCCGTAACGAAGTGCGTCGTGTACTGACGAGCGGCGACATAGCCCTCGTCCTGCTCGACTGGACCCTGAACGTGACGCTACCGGACGGTCACGAGCACGAAGAGCGCGGCACTGCTACGCAGGTTATGGAAAAGGGGCGCGACGGTGGGTGGAGACTGCGGATCTCCAATCCGCTTGGGCTGAACTGAATGGCACCGGAATCCCGTCTACGAGCCGCGATGGAACCTGAACGATGAACGCGTCGGCATCGATCTTCAGGCTGTGCTCGTAGCTGACTCGATAATCATATGGGTATGGTGCGGCCTGCGGTCGGGGCGGGTAACTAATGTGGCGTTCGGCTTGCAGTTTTTCACTGTCCAGCGGCATACGTAGAAAGCAGCAAAAAGTCGCGAATTCTCCGCGCGATTATGTTGAGTCTGGCTGAAAACGCTTGGCTTGTATAGGTAAGGCTGCGAAGCGTCGCCAGTATACCGTCAGAAATACCGTCACTTGACGGTGTCTGCAGCGAGACACTGGTAGACGGTGCTGGATTGGCGTTTCCGCACGGCGCAGGTCGGGCAATGGCACAGAACTGCGTGGGCCGGTTCGACGGGCTCATTTCGACCTGAAGAGGCACTCCGCGAACTGGGGTGAGCGGCCGATCAAGAGAGAGAGGCGCGGACATTCGTTGGCGCGTGGTCCTTGACCCGCTTGTCGGACGGCTGCGCACTTACCACGTATATTTGACGCCCGCGCGCACCGCATACTGGTAGTAACTCTGCTGCCCCCAGGCGCCGGAGACGTTCGTCCACCCAGTCCACCGCTTTCCGAGGTCAGCGTTGACGCCTACCTTCACTTCGAACTGGTTGTGCGGATACATCGTGCCGACCGGCACCTGATTGAAGCTCACACTGCTGGTCGTATCCGTATACCACCAGTTCAATGTGAGGTATGGCTGCACCTTACGGTCGTCGGCCCTCTCCCATGTGCGGCTGGTGCGAACGCCAAGCCGCGTGATGACGCCGTTCGAATCCGCTCCGCTGATGCGTGTGCCGTTAGGCTCCGTGATGTCGTTCTCGTTGTAGTCGATATAGATGAGTTGTGCCTGGGGTTCGACGACCCAATCGTGCGGCAGAGGTAGCGCATATCCGACTTCGCCCGACGCGCCAAGGCCATGCGCATGATACTGGACCGTCGGCAGCAGATCGCCTTCGACCTGGTTCGTGAACCATCCGTACTGAAACCAGGTGTCGACATAGGCGCCCAGCTTCCGTTCGTCGTTCTGGTACCAGGTGCCATAAGCACCAACGGACCAGCCTTCGACGTTGCCCTTGGCATGGGCCGGATTGCCCTGCGCTTCGGCATCGGTGCTGGCGTTGCCGTAGCTCGCCATGACGCCAACGTGCAGCCTGTCGGTCTCACTCGCAAGCTTCCATTTTGCGATTTCGAGGCCGCCGTTCAGCAGGAATGAGTCAGTGCTGGTCTTGAAGATTCCGTTACTGCTTTCGGACCCTTCCCATCTTCCCACCACCCGTAGCCAACCGGACTGTGGTTTGTCGGATGCGGGATCGAAACCCTGTCCTTCGACGTACTGAGGCTCGCCCAGGCGGTCGTGCAGGCTATGGACGAACATCATCCCCGCGACCCGCTGATTCGCCAGATAGGCTCCCACCTCCGGCCGATACAGCGGGGCGCCGGGCGTTGGCTCGGGCGGTCCAGGTGGTTCGGGGTTTGGCGGAGGCACCGGAGACTCTTCCGAGCGCAGATACCATGCATCGGTCGCGGTTCCCTGGTCGTTCCCACGGAATAGCCTGTATTCATAGGGGCCCGCTACGGCACGTCCATTCAGCGCAAATGCATTTGGATCGCTCGCTGCGGGCGACTTGTCGAGAATGTCCACCACGGCTATCCCGTTATCGCTCGTGACGGCGCCGACGCCACCGATGTTATTGACCTGGATGCGGGTCGGACCTCCCGGACCGGTGCGGGTCGAATCGACCACCAGCATGTCGGACTGGCTGTGTGCGCCACCTTGATTGAGCACCGTGTTCAGCTTCAGCGTGCCACCGTTCGACACGAATACGCCACCGCCGTCCTGGCCAGCGGTCTGTCCGCCGCCGATGACAAGTACATTGCCCACCGCACGAGCGCCACCCGTGAGATCGATCATGCCGCTGTTCGTGAACGTGTTCACGCCAAGTATCTGCCCCTGCACCGCGCCACCCGGCAGGGGCGTGTTGCTCGCCTGACCCAGAGGTAGATATGCACCTGCCGCGTTGAAAGTGCTCATGTCACCCGATGGCTGAGCATTCAGATTGAGCGTGCCGATATTGTTGACCGCGTTGCCGCCGCTCGTCCCCAGGTTGCTCACCGCGACGTTCCAGGTGTCCCGTGTGCCGGAGCCAACGCTGTCGACGAAACTGCGCAGATTCCAGATGCCACTGTTGTTGACGGTGACCTTCGACGTTGTCGCATTGACCACGCCGGTTATCTCGCCCGAGTTGGCGAAGCTGAATACCGATGGCGAACCCGCGCTGACCGTCGACAGCGGCGTTGGCGCGGCGACCAGTGTTGGGTCGATCGGTTGAAGCACGACGTTGTCGGCAGATCCGAGGCCGGAGGTATCGGCAAGTACCGCAACGTCGCTCAGTGCCTGGATGCTCGACGTGTTGCTCAGCGTCTGGGTTGCGCCACCGAGCGAAACTCCGACGCTCGCCCCCCAGCCCGCGCTCACCGGCGCGCTGTTGCGGATGTCGACGGAGCCGCCTTGCGTACGTCCATCGATGCCGGTTGAAGTGGTTCCGCGCGTGGTGACCGAGCCCTCGTTGACGATCGAGATAGATGCGGCGCCCGCCCCCTCGGCGAGAATGCCGGCGCTCCCGGTTGCGCCATAGGTCTGAATGGCGCCCTGGTTCGAGATAGTTTGTGTGCCCGTTGACGAGCGCGTGTGAATGCCCTGCTGTCGGTTGCCCCGGGCGACGAGCGCGCCGGTGTTGGCCACTGTTAGTGTACCCAGGCCAGTTCCTGTATATGCATTGGCTGCAAGGATTGCCGCGCCGGTTCCGTTCACGTCGATGCCGGAGCCCGTGAACGTAACGCTGACATCGCCGCCCTGGCTGTACCCCTGGAGACCGAACGACGAGATACCGGTGCCGTCGCCGCTGCCCGCGTTGGAATGAGTGATGATATTGCCCTGCGCAGTGATGCCTACCGTCCCGGTTGCGGATGTCGCAGTGGCATAAATGGCATTGGCCAGGGTGTTGAAGGTCTCGATCTGGTTGCCCGTGTAGATTACCTGAACGTTTCCGCCGCTCGAATCGGCGCGAATTCCGCCGGCACCCGAGCCTTGTACGGTGATGTTGCCGCCATAGTTCACCGTAGCGTTCCCGAGTTCGGTACCGACGAGTATTCCCTGACCGCGCGTCGTCAATGGGTTACCGAGCACTGAGATGTTACCGTTGCCCGTAACAATGACGCTACCGTTGCCTCTGCCCGTTAGAAACATGGCTCGCGATCCGTCCACTGCGCTCGCGCCGCCGACTGTCAACTCGCCATTGTTTTCGACCGAGATAGGACCAGCCGTATTGGTGTTGTCGTTTGCATAGATACCGTGAGCGGCAGAGCCGGTCGTTGTGATCGCTCCAGCGTTTGAGATATCGATCGCGCCGCCGCCAGACGTGGAACGAATACCGAAGCCGTTCAGGCCGTCAGTGGTGATTGAGCCGGTGTTGTGAACTGAAACGGAACCGGTCGCGCCCTCGGTATAGATGCCGAATGCATTGGAGCCATGGGCTTGAATCGTGGCCGCGTTGTCGATTGTCGTGGCGCCCGATCCTGTGGAGCGGATGTGGAGGCCAGCATGGTTGCGCGCTCCAGAGGCGGAATTGGTGTTATCGACCGACAGCGTAACTCCGCTGCCCGTCTGCGCATTGACCGTGCCAGTATTAGCCGCTTTTATCCATAACGCATTACCGCCCGCGGTGGAGATCGTGCCGCTGCCGTTGTGAACTACCGAAGCGTTACCGCTCCCTGTGCTGGCGACGTCGAGGCCGTCGTGCTCGTCCCCGGTTACGGCATTGGTGATGTTCAGCGTCGCGCCGGGGGCCACGGAAACGCTCGCACTTCCCGCCGAATTGTTCGATATGGCAACCCCATCCTGACTAGTGCCCTGCATCGTGATCGCGGTCGTGCCGCTCTGGAAGACGGCAGAGGCGTTCCCTGTGCCGCTCGTCACGCGAACCTGCACCCCGTTTGCTGCGGCGCCGCCGCTATTGGTGACCGTTGTGCCCGACAAGGACGCCGTCGCATCGGCGGCGCGGGCGGTGACGTTGATACTCGTTCCGGTGGGGGTCGTGAACGTCGTACCCGTCGTCGTCGTAACGGTCGCGGGCGTTCCGACCGCCGGCGTGCAGACAGCGCTGGCATAGATGCCAGAGGCCAACCCGCAAGGCGCAGTCTGAGCTCGCGCCGCAGTGGAGCAGAAAAAAATTGCCCCGACCTCTGTCATCAGGATTACTGACGAGCGCGCTGGTAGTTCGAATTTCACGTTCAAGGCCAACTTTCTTGAGGTCGACTTCATCCGGCTCTCCTTCAACGAATGCGCGTCAGAAGGCGAATCGAAAGGAATGATAGGACAAATCGCAAGAGAAGATCGCGATTTAATCGGATGAAGACATCCAGTCGTCAGCTGATCGTTGCCTGGCGGGAGGTTCGCAACAAATAGACAGCAGGTGCCCTACTAGGTAAAAGACTACTGAAATGGGCCGCGCGTGTTCGATTCACAGGGTGAGCACGGATACCGATGTCAAGCTGCGTACGGTGGCGAAAATCGACCTTGATGGGAAGGCAACTTTCCTGTCGACCGGCCATACGAAAAAGCAGGTCAACAATCTACAAACCCGGCGGCGCGCTTGAGTCGTGCGCTGAGCATCTGGAAAGGTCCAATTGCCATCCAGGATTTCGGTACTTGAGCAATACAACCGGTCATCCAGTTTTACTCTCTACTAATTCGTAGCTAGTTGAAAAACGGCCACCAAAGACCCAGCGCAACGCTGACTATGCTCGACCCTGAGGGGTCATATTATGTGCCGTCGTAAGCGACCGATAGCAAGCGGGGAGCGGTTCTTCTGTAAGCTAGATATTCGCCAGCTAATGGTTTTCTACAATGTCAGGCAAAGCCCACGTCTTATCGAAAAACGGCTGGGTTGGACCATACCAGCGGAAATAAGCAAACCAGCCTTGGCCCGGCAACGTCTTCACCCAGTTGCTGCCTACGCCCGCCGGCGCTTGTGGCCCGAAATAAATATCCACCGATCCGTCAGCTTGCATCTGCAACTTGTCTTTACTCGACACGCCCGCTTTCATCGTATCGGTAGCGATCATCGAGCGTGTCAGATTATCGTAGACAGTGACCGCCCAGAACTCCTTGGCCGGAACGTTTGCTGGTACGTGGAGGATGTATTGCTTGCCACCATCCCGCGTTTGCACAGGCTCCTCCTGGATCATGCGGGCGAGCCGGCCATAAAAAGTACTATCGAATGCGACGGTGCCGTCGAATAATTTCCCGGCCATGTCGACGAAGCGTTGCTCAGGTGGATGAGAGCGCGACGCAAGGGGATAAAGCCTCAGCCGCTTTACCAGCAGGATGGCCTTTGTTACGTCAGAGTCAGACGATGTGGCAGGGATCGCACGGAATAGCGCATATCCGTTATAGGTGGCGGGGCGCAGTGGAATGTAGCCCGACGGGATCGTGCCTTTGTAGCCAGGTGGGAGGATGAGGTACTTGCCGCCCTTTGTCGCGGCTTCTATGCGTGATCGGCTTCAGACGCCAGTTGCGATCGACGAACTTCACGATCGACGCATGATCCCACGTACTGGTGCACAACACGTCCACCGCGCGAGTATGGCGACACGACGATCATCGGAATGCGCGGGCCATCGCCGAAAAAGTCGAGCGGCTCGATGTAGCCGGAATCGTAGTAGCCACCGCCTTCGTCAGTCGTGGCCCGTCTCATGAAAAGGTATCAGGCAGAGTTCGGCAATGAAGCGACATCCGCGTCGGAAACGAAACGTCCACATGCGCGTTGCCTGCAGATATCCAGTTCTACGAAGACCTGCAGCGCAACATTGCGTAGCGCCGACGACGATTGGCATCGGGATACGCCGTTGGCATTCGGATCGGTACACTCTTGTCGTTCAATGACCAAACGGACTGGCGGAAATGTCGAGTTGGTGCGCAATACGACCAGTCTGATATGGAAACTATAGCCACCGTCTCCTGTATCCGCGTCGTTGTCCTCTTCGTCATGACTTTCCCACTAAGGCGTGGCAGCATGCATGGGCGCCCGCTCGCAACGGAGATGCCTTCGTTGTGTGTGTGTGTTGCGAGATCGCGACACCGACAGGTGATAGCGGCAAAGATGAGATTGACCCTCGGGCGGTATTTTTGTCGGATCCTAATTCCGATCTGTTCCGCCATTTCATGGGGGTAGATCTGGGGGTAACTTGGGGATGCCACATCGGGAGATCCTTATGCGGCGCCTCCAAGCCGGCGCAATGTGACTCCGACCCGGCCCACCATAGATTTCAGCAGTTCTCCAGCAAGCCCGTGACGCGGCTTACGCCAACGTGCCCACTTGCGTCGCAAAGGCGTCAAGCGACATAGGCCGCGCGAAGTGATACCCCTGAAGCACGCGCACTCCCTTGCGTTCGAGGTAACGCCATTGCGCCACAGTTTCGATGCCTTCCGCGATCACCTTCACGTTCAGCCGCTTCGCGAGATCGATCACGCAGTCCAGAACCGGTTGCGCCACTGTATTGTCGGCGACACTTGAGATCAGGCTTTTGTCGACTTTCAAGAGATCGACACTCAGATCGTTCAGCAGCGAAAGGTTTGCGTGGCCCGTGCCGAAGTCGTCTATCGCAATACTGACGCCGAGACTGCGCAAGCTCGCAAGCGAATCGCGCATGGCGTCGTCCAGCACGAAAAGCTCGCGCTCCGTCAGTTCCAGCACGAGCCGAACATCCGAGTGCCGAAGGATATGCAGAAAGCGGCGACAATCCTCGATCAGACCTCCCCCGATGAGTTGCGTAGGAGACACGTTGAAGCTGACATGGAATCCCAGAGGAAGATCGACGGCATTGAGCGCCCTGGCAACCGAAGTCGTCAGTTCCCGCGTAAGCGGCACGATGAATCCGGATTCCTCCGCGATCGGGATGAACTGGTCGGGCGACACGAAACCCTGGTTGCCGCGTTTCCAGCGCGCGAGAATCTCGGCGCCAATCCATTCGCCGCTCTGCGCGTCGACCAGCGGCTGCAGGTAGGGCGAGAACTCACCCGCCAACAGCGCGTCGCCAAATACCCTGTTTGCGTTTCGGGGCTTGCTGGCAAACCACCAGAATAGCGAGGTCGCGAGGGCCGATACGGCGACGATCGCAGCCTGCCAGAGCGCGAAGCGATGTAGGGGATCGAAGACAGAATTCTTCCGGCTGTATCCCGCGTGGATTTCCAGCGGATAAAGCATCGAATTCGCTACGGCCGACTTCATTCCGTCGGCGGCGCTACCGTTCGCCAGTACACCCTCCGGGCTCAACCAGACGTCGCCTACGCGAAGCATCGCGGTTCCGGCGGGGTCGAACGTCTTTAGCACCTTGATCAAATGGCGGCCATCGATGGCAACCAGGGCCGCACCGTTGTGCGTGGCCCTGCGCAGCACGAGCAGCGACGAATCGGGCGTGACACGATTGAAAGGCAGTAGTTCCAGCGTGCCGTTCGCAAACGTGTTCGGATCGGTTGCTTCGTGGACGTCTCCGACCAGAGACGAGCAGTACAGGACGCCCTCGGGGTCCACGAGATTCGCCGAGCGCACGTAAGGCCGCGATTGAACCTCCTCGCGCAGACGGAGCACCGCGCGGGAGCACGGCTGCCCCGCGAGTGTGAGCGTTTGTGTGGCTGCGTCGGAGGCCTGGTCGACCATCTTCTCGATCTCGTCGAGAATGCCGCGACTGCCGTCAGCCGCCTGTCTGTCCAGACGCGAGCCGATAACGAGTAGCTGAATTGCAATTCCAATGGTCGCGACGAGCAGAAAAATGGAAACGGCAACCGGAATGCGTAGGGAGCGCGCGATGCGCGGCAGGGCAATGGGGTTCATCATCAAATCCTTGTCTGTATGAAGCCAGAAATTGCGGGCTAGCCGCGTGCGCCGTGCATTGTCCGGGCACTTCCTTCTAATCGCTCAGACGTACGTTCTGCGTATAGAGTGCTTCGAGCATTGAAGAGTCGTGAGCGGAGTTGCGGCTTTCGTCGAGGGGAGCGGCGCGAGCGACACGACGCTATGCGCTACCGCTACCGCTACCGCGCCGACTTGCGTTGGCTAACTTCATCTATTGATAGTCGACCAGCACCAGCATGGCGCCATTCACCGTGCCGGCCGTGACATTGGCTGCCGTCTTGATGTACGACGCCTGGTAAGGCACGGTATACGACCCGCCGGTGGTTTTGTTATAGGCATTGAGTTTGATCGACGTGTTGAATGTCACGGGTGTACCGTTTGCATCTGCAATTCTTACGCGAACGCCCGTTGCGCTCGAGTCGGCGCTGAGTGGCAATGCGCCTGGGTAGCCGGTCACTTCAGTGCCGACCGGTATGAGGCTGTAGCCCACCCGATTGAAGCCTGCTGGGCAATTGTTGAGGCGAATACTGAAACTCTGCGCGCCCTGAACGGTGCCTGCGCTGCCGAATTTCTTGAGCCCTGCTGTCGGCAACGTGACGAGCTGATCTGGAACCGAACAGGTTCCATCGATCGTCTGAACCGTTGCTGCAAGAAAGATCTGGTACATAGAGCTTCCAAAACGGATGATGAAGTACGCAGGGGAGGGGGTAGAGCCATTTGCTTTCAATGGGCCGCCGATGATCTGCTGTCCGTTGGCGACCAACTGGATCTCTATGGGACTCGTGATGACCAGGTTCGGTGTTACCGCGCCATCGGTTATCTGCTTCCCGTTGACGATCAATCGGGTCGAAAGGCCCGTGACCGTAGTCAGAACGTTTGGGCCGGGGACTCTTTGACCTCCGCCGTACTGATACAACTCCGCGTAGGTCAGCGTGCAGCTCGTTGAATAGCACAGCTGTTGCGGCGTGAGGTAGTCGCGCGCGACTACCGTACCGGCGGCGACGCGTGCGGGCACAGTAATCGTCGACTGTCCGAATGCATACTGGGCGAATGCCGGCGACGAAAGTGCGGCCATGAGTCCTATGGCTGCCAGGCTGTTTCTTGCCCAGCGAACACGTGCGGTCCGCGCGGCCAATGAGACTGCCGACACCACAATGGAAAGGAATCTGTTCATGCTGAGGGTTTCCTGTCTGTTGAACTTGCAACAATCCTGAGGATCGCTGTCGATAGACAACGAGCGTTTCATTCCGCGGAAGGCTTGCTGGCCGCGCTGATCGGCAATGGCCTGCAGGTTGTTTCAATCGTCTGATAGCCGTGCACGGAGTTGCCGTCTTTGGTCGGGGCCAGCGTGTACGGCACGGCGCATGACATACCGCTGTCATTGGTCCAGCGCACCGTCAACGTGCCCTGAGTTTCGAGCCCGCGCGCGAGGATCCGGCCGCCCTGACCGACCACGCCCACTTCCTTGCCGGACTCGTCCAGAACCGGTGCGCCGAACGGCAGTGCTTCGCCATTGGCTTGACGCACAGTGATCAGCGCCGTGCGCCCAACAGCGGTCTGGAACTTGATCAGCGGGACGGCACCGGCACGCGGCGCCACCTGCTGCGACGTGACACGCAGTTCGACATCGAGCGGCAGTCCGGACGGGTCGAGTTCGATTTCGTTCAGCGAATACGGCGTGAGCGTCGGCGCGATGGCATAGCCACGACTGTCCACGCGTACCCCTTGCGAGTTGAGAACCCGCGCGCCCGCCGCGCCGGGAGCCTCGACGATGGCGAAGGTATCGGACAACGGTTGCGACAACGTGATACCGCCCGGATGTGCGACCACTGCGCCACGCACGCCGATCGAGCCCTGCTGATAGTGCTGGCCTGCGCCTGCACTTCCGGTCAACTCCGCATACGGCGCGCGGTAGACGAGCGTGCCGCTTCCGTCGGCCGACGAGCCGCCGGTTTGCGACGCATAGTTGCCCGTCATGCTGTAGAACAGCGTGTCGTCGCGGCCAGTGCTGCCCGACAGCGTTGCCTGGCCGCGGGCGTTGCCGTGGTCGTCGAACGTCACGCTGGAGGATGCGATGACCGGCTTTGTCTTGCCGAGCGGGATGCTGACGCTCGCGTAGAACGTCGTGTTCCTGCTGTCGAGGCTGGTGTTTTCGCGCGTCACCGACAGCTGATAGCTGAGGTTGCGGAACACGTTCGAGTACGCGGCGGAATAGGTCAGGTCCGACCCGTGACGGTTCCAGTAATTGCTCGCCGACAACGTCATGCCGAAGCGACCCGCGCGTCCGCCCAGATCCTGATTGACCGACAGCGAAGCGCGGCTGCGCTGGCGAGCAATATCGCTCGCCAATCCGCCGTCGCGGACGCGCTCGCGCGCCAGCATGGCATCGTTGAGACCGAAGAAGCCGCCGGTAGAGTATCTGTATGCCGCAATAGCGATATCCGTGGACGTCTGCGTAATCGACTTCGAGTAGCTGATCCGCGCACTGGTCCCGTTATAGCGCTTCTCTCCCGGCACGGACGTCATTGCCTGCGTGACGTCCAGTCCCCACGCGCCGAATGAAGTATTCAGGGCGGTGCCCAGCACGAACGACATGTAACCCTGCGCGGCGGTCATGCCACCGTAACCGGTTATCAGGTTTGTGATGCCTTGCCGCCATGTGCTCTGCATGAACACCGGATTGCTGTCGCCTTGCGATGGCCGGACGGTGCCGGCCACGAAGCTATAGCGGTGCGTACCGGGACGCAATGCGAGCGGAACCGCCGCATATGGCACCGAGAAATCGTGGGAGGAACCATCGGCTTCCTTGACCGAAACGTTCAGGTCGCCGCCGTAGCCCGTGGCATACAGATCGTCGATCTCGAATGCGCCCGGCGCGACCGTCGCTTCATAGATCTTGACGCCGTTCTGCGTGATCGTGACGCGCGCATTGCTCCTCGCGATACCCCGGATGATCGGCGCGTAGCCGCGCATGGAGTCGGGCAACATCCGGTCATCCGTCTCGAACTTGATGCCGCGAAACTGGGTGGAATCGAAAAGATCGCCAGACGTATAGGCTTCGCCGACCGTCAGTTGCGAGGTGAGGGACGGCATGTCGCGCTGAACATACGTCGCGATGTCCTGATAGCGCGCGCCGGCGCCGTTCGCCCAGCTATACGATCCTTGATGACGGAAATGCCAGTCGCCCAGATTGAACCCGGCCGTCAGCCCCGCAAAGCCCTGCGATGTCGAAGGTCCACCGTTGTTGCGGGTGGCATACACGTCCGCGCTGTAGTTCAGCAGGCCGGTGGTCACGCCGGAATCCCACCGATCCGGGCTGACATAGCCCCGCGGCGTCCTGCGCAGCGCGCTTTGCGGGATGCTGAGCGAGAGACGCTGATCGTCGAATGCGAAGGCGGTGCTTGCGTCTGCGATGATCTGCGGAAGCTCGATGCACGCCTCGCTCGGCTTCCGGTCTCGCACGTCGACCGGCAGCTTCTGCAGATCGACGCCGAGGCTCTCGAGGAGCACTGCACCGAAGCACGGCTGCGCATCCTTCTTACCCCCTACCTGGCGAAACGTGATCTGGGTGCGCGTAACGTTGTTGCCGTTGACATAGACATCGACGCTGTATTCGCCTGGCAATACGATATTGCCCTTCTCGAAACGGGTAAGGTCGATGCTGCCACCGCCAGTATGGGCAAGAAAGCCGCTATCGAACTGAACGTCGTCGGATGCGGAAGGCGTGGGTGCTGCATCGGCCGATACGTGCCAGAACAGAAGCGCGGACAGTACGGCAAGATAGAGCGGGTCGAGTCGCGGCACCCGACCACCGTCGAGGCCACCATGGCGGGAAGATAACGTCATGTTGATCCTGTATTGTTTCTTGAGACTGGCAACGTCGGGTGGAAGGCAATGCGTGCCGCGTAGTCGAGCAAGGGCGAACACCCGCCTGCCGGGCGCGTTCAGCGCCAGCAGGAACGAATTAGCGAAACAGAAATGGACTAGGGCAAACGCTCTGGCGCAGTACGTGTTAGCGCTGCGTGCTGCCGTTGGCGACCTGGGCCGGTGTTGCGGGGCGGATGACACCCCAGTCGTCGATGCTGCTGTAGGTCACAGTCGTGCCGTTCGACGCAACCGAAGAGAGTCCGGGAACCGGAAAGCGAGCCACGCCTTTCGCCAGAACGTATTTGGGCTCGATTTCGTATTTGCGTCCCGCCACCTCAAGCTCGACGCTGCCCAGATTCACGACATACGAACTGGGATTGGATGCGGTCAACTCATAACCTTCCGCTCCGTCGCGACGAGCAATCTCCCACGTCAGTTGCCTCGGGGCTTCCTCTGCGGTCCCTGGCAGTCCACCAGGCCGATACATCACCTTGATCCGCGAACGAAATGCCAACTGGATCCTGTTCGCTGCATCCTCGCCGCTCGCTTTGGGCGGTACTTCCAGCACGTTCAGCCAGAACAGCGATTCCTTGTCCCTGGGCAGAGGCTCGCCGGCATAGACCATGCGCAACGTCTGACCCTTGTCCGGATCGAGACGGAACATCGACGGCGTCAGGACGAACGGCACCTGGATTGATTCCGGCGCGGCTTTCTCGTCGCCGGTGTCCATCCACGTCTGAACCAGTGCCGGAGCCTTCCCGTCGTTGAAGAGCTTCACTGTTACTTCACGGCTGTCGCCGGGAAAAACGACCCGTGTACCGGTGATGACGACACTTGCTTCCGCCGTGCTGCCCAGAACGATTGCGCCCAGAGCCAGCATGGCGAATACTTTTGATATCCATTGACTCATTTGCTTATTCCTTTCTGACTGACTGACTGGCCGGGCGGATTCCGCGAGCGCGGAACCGCCCGGCGTATGTGCCGAACCGATGTCGCCGGCCGGCACGCTCGGAGTTACTGATAGCTCAGCGAGTACTGAATGCGCGAGTTCGCCGCTCCGGCCGTTGCCTTGCCCGTGGCCACGTATTCCGCGAAGTACTGCAGCGATGCACTGCCGCCATTCAGATCCACCGTCTGCGAGTTCTGCTGGCCGGCCGGTGCGCCAGCGACGATCGGGCTTTGCGCGTTGTTGAGAAGGCGAATTCGAACGTTCGTTGCGCTGGTCGCGCCTTCGGTGGCGACGAGATTGATCTGGCCCGTCGATTGGTCGACCGTGTCGCCGGCCTCGAAGAAGGCTGCGACCTTCGTGGAGTCGCCGGTGCAGCCGCTCAGGTTGATCGAAAACGGTGTGCGACCCGCGGCGTTGCCCGAACTGCTGAGCGCGGCGACCGAGACGCTCGGCAGCGTCACCGTCATGTTGTTCGTACCGGTCGCACCGCCGCCCGCCGAAATCGTGCAAGTGGTTGCCAGTACCTGGCCGTTGAAGGTGATCTGACCGTCTGCTGCCATTGCAGTGTGAGCCGCTGCCGCAATAGAAAGGACTGCAAATGTCTTGATGAGGTGATTCGCTTTGAATGTCATATTCTCTTTACCTTTTACGATATGTATTCGTATAATGGGATTCACTCGCAAGGAGTGAGCGGCGGATCGCTGTTGTGCTACTGCGCCCGTCGAAAACAATTTTGACGGCTTTGGCTTTATCGCGATATCGGACTGAAACGAAATGCTGCCGCTGGCTTGTAGTACTCGTACTAAAGCTCTGGGAAAGAGCGTTTCGTGGGCCCATGCAATTCGTAACCTGCTTTGCGGATCCCGCGGATCCGGGGAATGCCAGAAAGGCTGTCAGTGCTGATGAACGCGAAGGACGTGGCAGTAGCCGGTAACATTGCGTGAAGGTCAAGTACGGCGGGTTCAACAATCGTGTACTGGCCTGGCGCGTCCGTGTGGACGGGCCGGTAAGGTGAGGCCGCACTGTCGTTTCAACTCATCTCGCGTCGAGGTCCTGATGCATCGCGCGCGTAGAGGCCGGGTTTTCCGGCTGAATGACTAACGGCGCGATCTCACGCTCCCTGCTCAGCATGAACGAAATCAGTTCGATATCGTTTGAAGCGCCGAACTTGCGCATTGCACTTCGCTTGTGCGAACTGATTGTCTGCTTGCTGCGCTTCAGATAAGCCGCAATGTCCGTGACCGTGTTTCCGGACGCGAGGAGCCTCATGACTTCGGCTTCTTTCGGAGAGAGTTCGGTTGCCGTATGAATTGCGCCGCTGTGGACATTCGACGCAATCGATCGGATGGTCGGCGAATGGTAGTTGCCTCCCGCAACGGTGGCATGGATTGCGGTGATAATGTGTCCCGTCGCATCGGCCTTGCTGATGACGGACAGATTGCCTTGAGAGGCGAGGGTTCGTACCACCGCGCGATTGTTCATCGTCGTCAGCACGACTATGCCGATATCTGGAAAATTCCTTTGCAGATAGCCAAAGAATTCCAGGCCATCACGATATTTACCTTCGGGTAACGTGTATTCGCAGATCACGACGTCGCATGCCACATGTTGCAGCAGTTCGACGATCTGCGTCGAGTTCCGGCAGGTTCCTACGAGTTCTATCTGGCCGGCATGCTCAAGGACTTGTTGCAGTCCGATCAGAACCGCGGGGTGATCGTCGGCAATCGCAACGCGGATGGAGAAATGGTTCATGCAATGGTATCCGTTGATTGAGGCGGCGCGCGGCATGAAGCCGGGTGCCTGAGGCTCCAGACGGCGGACTGGGCGGTTGGGCAATTGGGTCGCCGTGCAAACGTCGGTTCGCCTGGGTACTACGCGCTCGCCGTCACTGTTCGGGTGCCTCTGGTTTGCGCCGGGAGACGTTTCAGCCCGAAGACCAATACCGTTGGGAAGGCAACCAAAATCAGTTTATAAATACCGGAAGATTACAGATATCATACAAGTAAGCTATTTCGTCGCTTTTCAGTCGTACTAGTACGAAAGTGAAAAGGAAGCGTATGAAAATCGGGCGGAAGTCGAGATGATTCACGCTCCGCGCGTTCGAGTACGTGGGGTGTGACGAGCGCGGAAGGCGCGCTTATTTGTCTTTAGTGGAGGGAGAAGCGATCAGCCCGCTTTCGATTGCATAGCGGATGAGTTCGACGTCGTTCGCCACGCCGAGCTTTCGCATCGCGGTGGTCTTTTGGGTGCTGACGGTCTGTTTGCTGCGATTGAGCCGCCTGGCAATGTCCGTCATGGAGAGCCCGGAGGCGAATAATCGCGCGACCTCGAGTTCGCGCGGCGAAAGCGGCTGTTGATCACCGGTCGTCTCGCTGTTGTTCACGACTTGCTCGATGGTAGGTGAGAGATACGAACCGCCGGCATAGCTGCTATGAATCGCCGTGATGATGTGACCGGTCGCGTCGGACTTGCTCAAAATGGAGGTCACGCCGGCCGAGATGAGTGCACGTATGACCGCCGGACTGTCCATTACTGTGAGCGCGATGATGCCGACTTTCGGGAAATGGCGCCGCAGGTATTCGAAGAGCACGAGTCCGTCGCCGTACTCGCCGCTCGGCATCGCGTAGTCGGAAATGACCACGTCGCAAGTTTGCTTCTGGAGCGCCGCGATCAGTTCGGTCGAATTCTGGCAGGTCGCGACGATCTGTATCGTGCTGACCGGCTCCAGCGCATGAACGAGGCCACCCAGTACAGTAGGATGGTCGTCGGCGATCACGACTTTTATCGAAAACTGGTTTCCGGCGCTCATCTTTTCCCCGCCCCGCATTTATGCCGATTACGATTCAGGGCCTGCAAACGCGGCCTTTCGCCTCGCCACGACGTCATCTTTGGATCATACCAGGAGAGTTCGCCCGTAGGGCGATTGAATGCCAGCCGGATATCCGCCATGCCCTGGTTCGGGGCCCGATCTGTTTGCGTTCGCCGTGCGAGCCGCAGCGTCGTCTGCGCGCCGGCGACAAAACCAGCCTGATATTTTTTAGCCATGCGCCCATCGTCGTCTCCTGATTTGCTTGCGCGGTTCCGGGTTCATCAGCGGATCATTCTGTTCATGGGGGCGGCGGCACTGACGCTCTTCATTCTGCTGGCTTTCGCGCTGAGTCTCGCCGGCTACGTTCGCGAGGATCTGAATGACGAACGGCAGACGTTCCAGCGCGATCTGGGACGCGTCATGGACATTGTCTGGGCGAGCGAGACCCGTGTTCGTATCGTGGCGGCGGGCGTCGAAACCGTGTCGAAGAGCAGTGGCGCTGCGGACGCGGCCGACGTGAGCGCATTCGAAGGGCAGGGCGGCCGCCTGGTATTTGCCTCGGGCCCGGATTCCCGCGGCGCCTTGATCGTCCGGCTTTCTCGCGAGGAAAGCATGGACGGTGAAAGGATCGGCCGCTTCCTTGCCATCGCTAAAGCCACCGCCGGTTCGGGTAGCAACCTGGTGAAGACAATGAACGATGCGGTGGGACTGCCGTGGGGACTCAGCGGCTACATCGCGACACCCACGGCCTCGGCGGTCGCTATCAGCCCATTGCCCGATCTGTCGAACCCGCAAATACAGTCCGCCATTGCGGACACGGCACGCCTGTTGGCCTATTACGCGGCAGGACTGGCGAACCTCGCTTCATGGGCCGCTGCGCAGCAGAGCCGCACCAGGCAATTACGCTGGCTGCGTCCGCAGGTCGATCCGCTCAGCGGAAAAACGCTGCTCCGCATCCTCGCGCCAGTCAGTGCGAACGGTCGCCCGTTCGGTGTGGTGGCCGGCGTATTCAGCCCGCAGCGATTGATCGACCGACTGGAGCCCGGCAGTTTTTCCGGCGCCTACTGGATCCTCGACGAACGCTCCGAGCCGGTGACGAGCAGTGCATCCGGTCAGTTGAGTTCGTCGGAACGGGACTACGTGATGGCACACTGCCAGAAGCCCGCTTCTGCCACGCAAGACATCACGGACACGTTCCACGACGGCAAACTGTCGATCTGCGCGCCACTCGGCAACACGGGATGGAAACTGGCCTATTCGTTGCCGGGGCAGGTCATTGCCGGCCGCGTGGCGCGGGATATCGCAGGATCGGCCATCGCCACGGGCCTTGCGATTATCCTGTTGTGGACCTTCGTCCTGCTGTTCAACCGCAAGATCCTCGTGCCTCTGTTCGAACGCTCGGAGCGTGTCTTCGACAGCGAACATCTGAGTCGGACCCTGATCGAAACCGTGCCGGTCGGGCTGGCGCTCGTCAACGCCGACAACCATACCGTGCTGCTGGAGAGCGCGCACATGCAGGCGCTCGAAAAGCGCGTCGCGGCGGCAGGCGATGTGTTGATCGGCGGCATGCTCAAGCAGCACGCGCCAGCGGCCTTCCGGGCCTCGCGCGGCGACGCGGCGACAACCTCCGATGTCGAACTGCATCTGCCAAGCGGCGAAGGCTCCACGATCGACATCGCAGCGAAATTGACTCCGTCGTTTTACGAGGGGCAACCGGTTATCGTGGCAGCCTTATCGGATGTCACGGCCGAGCGTCAGCTGGCGCGCGAGTTGACTGCCGCGCGGCACGCGGCGGACAGCGCGAATGCCGCAAAGAGTGCATTTCTCGCGTCGATGAGTCATGAAATCCGCACACCGCTGAACGCGATTCTTGGACATCTCGAACTGCTCGAACGGCTGCCGCAGGCGGCGCCTGTCGTTGCGCGCGTGCGGACCGTTGCGTCGTCGTCGCGGGCATTGCTGCAGATTCTCAACGATATTCTCGATTTCTCGAAGGTCGAAGCGGGCGAGATGAGTTTCGAATCGATCCGCTTCGACGCGGCGGATCTGGTCCGGCAGGCAACCTCGATGTTCATGCCGCTTGCGCAACGCAAAGGGCTGGCACTCACGCATACCATCGATGCGGCTCTGCCGCGCTATTACCTGGGTGATCCGGGGCGAATCCGCCAGATGGTCGTCAATCTGCTTAGCAACGCCATCAAGTTCACCGACCGGGGAAGCGTGTCGATCGAGGTGAGCGCCGGCAAAGGCAACCCGGCGATACCGCTCGTGATTCGCGTGACGGATACCGGGATCGGCATTCCTGCGAAACGTCAGGCACGCGTGTTCGATGCGTTCGATCAGATCGATGCGTCGATTACTCGCCGTTTTGGAGGCACGGGACTGGGGCTGGCGCTCTGCAAGCGAATCGCCGAGGGTATGGGCGGCACGATCGAGATGAGCAGCGAAGAGGGCCAAGGCAGCATCTTCACGGTGACGCTGCCGCTTCGGCACGGCGACGATACAGCACCCGCCCACGAAGGCGACTCGCAAACGGCGGACGAGGCAACCGACACGCGCGGCATCCATGTCCTCGTGGCGGAAGACGACGAGGTGAACCGTGAGTTGATCCGCGATCAGCTCGACACACTGAGCTACACGAGCGATATCGTGGAGAACGGTCTGGTCGCGCTGCGCAAGTTCAACGAGCGGCACTACGATCTCGTATTCACCGATCTTGGAATGCCGGTGATGGACGGCTACACGTTCGCGCAATGCCTGCGCAATCAGGGAGCGCGCACGCCGATCATCGCGATCACAGCCGACGTCACGGCTGCCGATTCGCGGCGCTTTCGCGAGGCGGGAATATCGGGCGTGCTGCTCAAGCCGATGTCGCTCGCGTCGATCGATGCCGCGGCGCGGCGCTATCTCTGGCTCGGGGCTCATCCCCGGGCCGCGGCTGCCATCGACGCGGCGGCGGGGCGCTCGGCCCCTGCGTTGCCGGACAACTTGCGCGCCACTCTGGAGCGGCAGACCGCTGATTCGCTGGCGGTATTGAAGAGCGCGATGGCGCAAGGCGACTGGGGCGCGGTATCGTCGCGGGTTCATTCGATCAAGGGTGGTTTTGCGATGCTGCACGCCGAAGACGTGGTGGAAGCATGCACACGGCTGGAGAAAATGCTCGACGGCGAAGCAGACGCCGCGGCCGGCGACTTGCAGCATACGCTCGGCGAGGTGCAGGAACGCATTGCCTCGGCACTCGATAGAATGGCGCGGGCCGGGGAATCCGGGCAGAGCGGTGCGCGCAGCTGAATGAGAACCAATGGCCCTTCAACGATAGCGCGCAGCATTATCGCGTCAATCCGGAAAGCGGCACAGTCGAATCAATATCGGGCTATTAGCCAACAGGATTGCGACCTATCCGGATTAACGCGTTAGAGCTTATCAATTACAGGTAGGTAACGACTGCGATTATCCGCGGACTCTTCGTCGTATCAATGGCTGGCAAACGAACCGATTGTGACTGTTGGGTTAACCTGAACGTGCGCAACGGGGTTTGACTGGACGTATTCATGAAAGCGACGCTGCCAGCAGCGGGACGGGGACATGTCATATTGAAACGCGCCTGACTCGACGCATTGTCGCTCATGCTCAGCGAACAGGGTGGCTCGACGATCATTCCGCTGAAGCGGATGACACCGCTCGCCTGAGCGCTCCCAACGGAGCACACGAAGAGCAAAGAGGTGGCTAGTAGACAGTGTGAGACGATCGAACGTCGTGCCATGAGAAACCTCCGCAAAGTGAGGTGGATCGCGGCAATCGAAACTGCTTGCCTCGCGATCGCAATTAGCCGCTATACATGGAAAAATAAAGTCATGCCAAAAAGATAAAGGGTTAATTGAAAAGCCGGGAATTTCCGTTAATGGACATCCCGGTTGAATTGAGGATATACGTTTCGCCATATCAATGCAAGCAGACACAATCGCATGCATCGAATGAGGCATGCCATGTGAATAAAATGCCAATACGTATATTTCGGTGTATCAATGCCCCCGGACACGCGACCATGTATATTGAACGCGCGTTGCGCCGGCATCGTCTGTTGTGACGTCAGGTGTGAAAAGAGTCCAGTGCATTCGGTAAACCGCGGAGACCGAGATGGTAAACACGTATGACGACGAAAGTCGGAGTTCCTGGCATCGCTTCGGATGCGGTTGTCAGAACGCGCTGACGCACAACATTTGCCGCCGTATCAGTGAGACGGTTTCGCGCCACTCGGCAGGTCATGACTTCGAATCCGGTTTCGCAGCGGGCGGCCACAGCATGGCCGACCCGGTCTTCTCTCCGGCGGCGGCGGCCGGCCCCGTCGTCCTGAGAGGCGCGCGGATCTTCGACGGAACTTCCAGCATTCTGCACGAGGGGCACGACCTCGTCGTAAACGGCAACCGGGTCGAGGACCTGGTTCCCACAGGACAAGATGTCGGCGGCGCGCAGGTGATCGATTGCGTGGGGCACGTCATCATGCCCGGGCTGATCGACGCGCACTGGCATTCGATTCTTGCCGCCGTTCCACTGAGCGTGGCAATGACGGCCGACATCACGTATATCTATCTTCTGGCGGCGCAGGAAGCCGAGCGCACCATCTTGCGCGGCTTCACCACGGTTCGCGACGTGGGCGGCCCCTCTTTCTCGTTGAAGCGGGCGATCGACGAGAACCGCGTCGCCGGTCCGCGAATCTTTCCTTCAGGCGCGATGATTTCGCAAACGTCCGGACATGGCGACTTCCGCAGCCGCAGCGAGTTGCCGCGCACCGCATTGTGCTCACTGAGCGCTGCGGAAGTGGCGGGCATATCATCGATCGCCGACGGTGTGCCCGAGATGCTCAGACGGGTGCGCGAACAACTGATGCTCGGCGCGAGCCAGATCAAGATCATGGCGGGCGGGGGTGTGTCTTCCATGTTCGACCCGCTCGATTCCATTCAATACACGGAAGAAGAAATGCGCGCCGCGGTCAACGCGGCATCGGACTGGGGAACCTACGTTTGCGCCCACGTGTACACCTCGGCCGGCATTCGCCGAGCCTTGTCATGCGGGGTGAAGTCCATCGAGCACGGCCAGCTTGCGGACGAAGAGACCGTGCGAAGGATTGCCGATGCCGGCGCCTGGTGGAGTCTGCAGCCATTCCTGGCCGACGAGGACGCCAACCCAAAGGCGACTGAAGCGCAGCGTCTGCAGCAGAAGGCTATCGCGGAAGGGACGGTGCGAGCCTTCGAGCTCGGGCAGAAGCACAACGTGAATATGGCTTGGGGAACGGACGTCCTGTTCAATCCTCCGGGTGCCTTGACGCAAGGCAGGCAGCTTTCGAAACTCAGTCGCTGGTTCGAGAACGTCGATGTCCTGCGGCTCGGCACCAGCCGCAATGCAGAGCTCCTCAGTTTGTCAGGCTTGCGCAGTCCCTATCCCGGCGCGCTGGGTATGATTCAGCCCGGCGCTTTTGCGGACCTCCTGGTCATCGAAGGAAATCCGCTCGAGGACATTTCGCTGATCTCGGAGCCACAAAGGAGCATGAGGATCATCATGAAGGACGGCCGGATCTACAAGAACACCTTGGGTCTGCGGGTTCAATAGGCCGGACGTCCTCCAGCGCCAATGTCGATCTTCTCTTTCCAATTACGCGGTTTGCGACGACATGGCGCGCCGAAGTCCGGCGAATATTGAACGGCTGTGTACCTGGTGCCGCTCGCAACGTCTGCACCACACCTGGTTATGCGCTGCGTTCGATTGCGATCGGGTAAGCGGTCGATGCCGCAATCAGACCGGTGCCTTCGAGAAATGCGTGCCCTTCAGCGACAGGTCGAACATCAGGCCTTCCTTGGTCTCGACAACGCCCACAATGGAATGGCGAGCTGTGTTGGTGTCGAATTTGCCGTTTTCGCCGCTCTTGAAGAAGGCCACGGATCCATCAACGCCGAGCGTCCAGCTCTTGCTGTTACGGAACCGGTCGAGCGCGTTCTGGGTGAGAAACACGAGGGCCACGCTCTTCGATTCGAAGCCGAGTTGTGCACCCACTGAAGCAGCTTTCGCGTTGTAATAGGTGTTCGGTGCGCCGGGGACGTGCTTTCGGTCGGCACGCGGCAAGCATCAGCGACTCGAGCACGAGGCCGATGAACCCGAGTAGCGCGACCGTGCGATGGGCGAGTCGCAGAACAGCCGCACCGATGCGCTCGAGTAGTTCGATCACACCGTTACGCCGTCGTGTAACGGGCTGCCCGGCGACCTTTCCGACGGCGAGCACAACTGCGTCGAGGAGGGCGAGGCGATCATGGTCAAGACCGGTGGCGTCGTGCAACAGGCTTTGCAGACGTTCCGGGCCGAGCACTTGTGCAAGCAACGCAGCACCGGCGGTGTCGTGTCCGCCGAGCCGGGAGAAATCCAGAGAAGTGATTGCGTCCTGCGTGACCCGCTCCACGCTCAGCGCACGCAGCGTGTCGTAATGCGGAAGTGTCCAATTGCCGATGATCGCCAGCACACCCATCACGGATGTATTGAGTCGTTGGGAGGACGGGAAGGACGTATCGGGCATGCTGGTCGAGGGGCCGAAATTCGAATTCGCGCTGCGCTGCATGAGCGAGCTTGAGCCTCCCATCGAAACCCCGCCTGGCCAGAATTTCTCTGCGGGCCGGGTTATCGCTAGGCCAATTGACGCGAGCTTTGCCCCGCTTCCAGGTTGACCAGCGCGCCGAACTTGTCGGCAATCCGTCGAAGCGCTTCCGCAGAGTCGGGAAGCCGCGCCGTCGAGACGCGAAGAAACTCGCCAGTGCGCGGGCCGACGTGGCAACGGCTGCCACTCGCAACCGATATGCCATGCGCGGCGAGCGCGACGATCGCCGTCTCTTCGTGAGGCACCGCCACCCACAGGTTCAACCCGTCGTCACCCTGGGCGCTCATGCCGCGCGCGAGCAACAGATCGCGCAACGCTGAGCGTCGTGCGGCATATCGTTGGCGGGCGTGGTCGACCGCCGCGTTGGTCCGCGTGTCCGTCAAAAGCCACGCCAGCGCACCTTGAAGAATGCGGCTGTTCATCGCGGCGCCAAAACTGCGAAGCTTGCGCGTCCGGTCGATGAGTCGTGACGAGCCGGCGAGCACGCAGGTCCGCAAGTCGATGCCGTAAGTGTTGCAATAGCCGCGTACGAGGAGCGTGCGTTCGGGCAGCAATGCGCCCATGCTGGGTGCGCTGCGCAACGACAGCGGCCCGATGAAATCATCCTCCACGATCTGCGTCTGCGGGCTTTCGTGAAGCAACCGCGCCAGCTCGTCGAGACGTGCAGCGTCGACGGCGTGTCCCAGCGGCACCTGGGCGCGGGGCTGATAGACGAACGCTGCTGGCCGCCGCTCGAGCGCGGTGCGCAGCGACGAAGGCGTGGGGCCGCGCCCGTCGCACTCCACTGCAATGAGCTCGAGGCCGAGCGTCGAACAGATGTCGAGCAGCCGCGGACTCGTGGGCGATTCGATGGCGAGGAGACGCTGTTCGCCCACGGCGGCCTCGATGGCGAGCAGCGTGCCTTCCGTGCCGCTGCCGGCGGTGCTCCACGCCTCGGGCCGGAATGGCCACGTGGGCGCTACGGCGGCAATGAGGCTCGGTATGGCGTGCTCCTTCGACGCGCGATGGGCTGAGGGTTCTCGCGATCCGGCAAGCAGCGCCTGACCGAGATCGGGCAGGAGTGCGTAGTCGATCAGCCCTTGTGCGAGGTCCCACGAATGATCGTCGGGGGAATCGGCACGGGCGGTTTCTCGTGTTCCGGTATCCGTCACCACCGTGCCGCCGCGCCGGCGCGTGTCGATCAGGCCAAGGTCGCGCAGCCGCGACCACGCGCCGGCGACGGTTGCCGGGCTCACGCCGAGCAGCGGCGCCAGTACGCGCACGGTCGGCAGGCGCGCCCCCGCCTGCAGCCGCCCGGTGCGGATCAGGTCGCGGATGCTGTGGACCAGGTCGCCCCCGCCGTCCGTTTGAACATATCGTGCAATCCAGTCCGCCTCCGCCAGTTGGCCGGTTTCGCTCTCCACGCCGTCGGGCGCCGTTTGGTGTTTGGTCATTCAATCATCCGTTGCATGTTCGCTGTCGGTTAATTCGCCGCTGTGCCGCGCCAGATAAGGGAAAAGGGTTCCGCGCAGCGATCTGTGCCGCCGTTTCGAGCCGTTTCGCATCCTCGGGCTTTCTCTCTTCGACAGCATTGTCGATCGCCGATCGCGACGTTGAACATATTTTTATAATATAAACATATCTGAATATGTTACTGGAACGAACGTCAGAGCGGGTATCTAATCACGTCACGGCAATCTTATCGAACCATCTGGAAAGAGCACTCTCATGAGCGAACAGCGCAGCGCAACCGCAAAAACCATCGGCGTGACTGGCCGCTATCTGGTCGAAAGCCGCGGAAATTTCTTCGCCTCCGATTCGCCCTCCGCGCGCGACGGCGAGACGGCGGCAGTGGAGCCTTCGGAGCTTCTGCTCTCGGCGCTCGGCGTGTGCGCACTCGGCAGCGTCGAAAAGGCCGCGCGGGAATTCGAGTTGAACGTGCGCCATGCCGATGCCACCGTCGATTCACTGCGCGACCCTGACGACCGTACTCGCTTTGCCCGCGTGCATATCGAGGTGACGGTGCACGGCGTGACGCAGCCCCAAGCGCAGCGGTTGATCGACCATTTCACGAGCGGCTGCGTGATCTACAACACGGTGCGCCGCGCCGGCCCGATTTCCGTCGCAGTCACGGCTCATCCCTAACCCGTCGCATCCGACCGTAACGAAGCAGACATGGCACGCAAACCGTTTCATCTCGCCTGGTTCATCTCCCGCGGCTTCGGTCCCAAGGCATGGCGGCTGCCTTGGGGCGGCCCGAACCCCAAGGGCTGGACGTCGCCCGATCTTTTCGTGGATCTCTCGCGCGCACTCGAACGCGCCGCGTTCGACTACGTGATGATCGAAGACTCGTCGAACATTCCGTACACCTATCAGAATTCGCACGATATCTATCTGCGCTACGCGGTCGATTCGCCCAAGCTGGATCCGGCCGTGCTTGCATCGTTCCTGATTCAGGCGACACGGCGGCTCGGCGTCGTTACGACGCTTTCGACGACCGAATATCACCCGTTTCAACTCGCGCGCCTGACCAACACACTCGATCATGTGAGTCACGGCCGCGCAGGCTGGAATCTCGTGACGGGCAGCAACGACGGCGGCGCACAGAACTTCGGGCTCGACAGGCAGTATCCGCACGACCAGCGCTACGACATGGCCGACGAATACGTGGATCTGGTCACCAGACTGTGGGAGTCGTGGGATGCCGACGCCGTGGTAATGGACCAGCAGAACGAGATTTTCGCGGATCCTTCGAAGGTGCATCCGGTGCATTTCGAGGGCCAGTACTTCCGGTCGCGCGGCCCGCTTGGCGCCCCTCGCTCGCCGCAGGGAAGGCCTGTTATCTGCCAGGCGGGCGGATCGCCGCGCGGCCGTCAATTCGCCGCGCGCTGGGCCGAAACCGTGATCGGCACCGCGCGCAGTGTCGCTTCGATGAAAGCGTTTCGCGACGACATTCGAGCCAAAGCCCGCGAGGCGGGACGCGACCCGGACAGCATCAAGGTGCTGTTCCTGATCACGCCCATTGTCGACGAGTCGCGCGAAAACGCCGAAATGCGCCGTCGCGCGCAACTCGAAGACGCGAGCCGGCATCTGGACGCGCATCTGGCGTCGCTCTCGCGCACGAGCGGCATTGATTTTTCGAAGTTCGATCTGGATGAGCCGCTTCCCGAGTTGAAATCGAACGGCCATCAGACGCTCGTCGCCCAGTACAGCGGCCGCACGCTTCGCGAAATCAGCGGCACCGGCAAGATGCTCTCGGACGTGAATCTGGTCGGCACCGCGCAGGATGTGGCCGCGCGGCTCAGCGAAATCGTCGACGAGGTGGGCGGCGATGGTTTTCTGCTGATGGACCCGGATCTCACGCGCCGCTACATCGCCGAGATCACCGATGGCCTCGTTCCCGAGCTCCAGCGGCTCGGCGTCGTGCGCACGCAATACGAACATGAGCAATTCCGTGACAACCTGATGGCGTTCTAGCGCGCGTCCGGTCTGCTGCTTGCCCCATCAACCTGCGATACGTTAAGACATACTAATTACCTATGTACGCGAACCAATCGATCCGTGAGCCTTCGGCGCCGGGCAGCACCTCACTCACGCGGCATGCATGGGTCGTGATCGCCATTGTCACGACCTTCTGGATAGCGGACGGATACGACACGTTCGTGCTGCTCGTCACGGCGCGCCCCGCGCTGGCGGACCTGCTGCCGCACGAGGCATCGCCGTTTTTCGCCCGCTATCTCGGCTATCTGGTGATGATCACGCTTGCCGGATGGGCAACCGGCGGCGTGCTGGGTGGCGTGCTGGGCGACCGGCTCGGGCGGCGCAAGGTGATGCTGCTGGGCGTCGTGCTCTATAGCCTCGCCACGACGGCGTCGGCGCTTACGTCGACATGGCAGTGGCTCGCGCTCGCGCGCTTTCTCACGGGTATCGGCATTGGCGCGGAGTGGGGCGTGGGCACGTCGCTGCTCCAGGAGACGTGGCCCGAAAAGTGGCGCACGCGCGGTGCCGGACTTCTGCAGGCGGGCTTTTCAGTGGGCGGCCTGCTGGTCTCCGGGCTGTGGATTCTCGTCGGATCGTCGTTCGGATTGTCGTGGCGCTGGATGTACCTGTTCGGCATCGTGCCGCTGCTCATCATCTTCGCGGTCTACCGCCACATTCCCGAGTCGGCACGCTGGACGCAGACCCGCAACGAGGTCAGTCCGCTTGCATTGTTCGCACAGCCGTACGTGCGTCGTCGTCTGCTGGCTGCGCTCGCCGTGTCGGTGGCCATTACCGGCGGGTGGTGGGCGGTCACGTCTTTTCTGCCGACCTTCGTCGCAAGTCTCGCGCATGATCCGCGCGAGGCAGCGTCGCTCGCCGGCTGGGCCGGTGCGCTTTACAACCTCGGCGAGATCGTCGGCTGCATTGCGATGGGGTTTCTCGCCGAAGCATGGGGCCGCCGTCCGACGACGATCGTCTATCTGCTCGGCTCGCTTCTGATCGTGCCATTCGTGTTCGCCGGCCTTGGCTCCGCGAAGGCGGTAACGGTTGCGCAACTGGTGTCGGGGTTCTTCACCGGCGGCCTGTACAGCTGGTACGCGATCCATACGCCGGAACTCTTCCCCACGCGCATCCGCGCGACCGCCATCAGCGTCATCTTTTCAGGTGCGCGCTATCTGGCGATGGCGGGTGCGATCGCCGCGGGCACGCTCGCGGCGGCACTCGGCGGAATGGGGAAGGTGGCGTTGTGGTTCGCTCCAATCTATCTGCTTGGTGCGGTTGCGGTGCTGTTCCTGCCCGAGACACGCGGCAAGGGGCTGCCAGACTGACATTGTTGCGCGCGCATCTAATCGACGGATGGGCGCATGTCAGCTGTCCGGCCCCGAAGGCGTGCTCTGACGCTGCACAACCTGCGCGAACATGAGGCCGTCGTCGGATTCGTTGAGCGAGTTTTTCCGGTCCAATGCGGCGCCTGCCGGTTGCGCCACGAGCGGTGTCGCCAAAGGCCCGGCCGTGGTCCTGACGGGAGCGCACTGGCGTAGCGCCTGCATCAGGATTCTGGGCGGTCCGTCCGCAACATCGTAGACGACCGATTTGGCGCGGCGGCTCGCGGTCAGCACCTGGGCGTCGCGCATCACACCGAGATGCTGCGAAAGGTTGGGCTGACGCAGTCCCAGCGCCAGTTCGATTTCGGAGACCGCGCGCGGACCGTCGAGCAGCAGCATGGCAATCGCGAGCCGGCTGGGATGGCTCACGATACGCAAATAATTGGCAATGGCGGTGATGTCCTGTGTGTCCATTCCGTGTTCGCTCATGCGCGCCGTCCTCGCTTGCCCGGTGCGCGTTCCGGCGGCGCGTCCTGGGCGATCTGGCGAGTCTGATAGTACCAGTCGAGTACATCGTCTTCCGAAAGGCGTTTCGACGCGTCCTCGATCGTCTTGGGTGGCGGCACCACGCATGGTGAACCCGGTTGCCAGTCAGCCGGTGCGTAGAGATTTTCCTGCCAGGTCATTCGGACTGCCTGGAAGAGGCGGAATGCTTCCTCGACCGACCGGCCGGTGGAGATGGGATACCAGCTGATCGCCTTGATGATGCCCTCGGGGTCGATCAGGAACATGCCGCGCACCGTGCTCGACGAAACCGCTTTCGGCGGCAGCATGCCATAGGCCTTCGCCACGGCCATTGACGGGTCTTCAACGACAGGAAATGGAATGTCTATGTTGAAGCGCTCCTGAATACTGCGCAGCCATGCGAGATGTGAGTAGAGCCCGTCTATGGAAAGCGCGAGAAGCTCGCAGCCAAGCTCCTTGAAACGCGGAGCGATGCGTGCAAAAGCGATCAATTCGCTCGTGCAGACCGGCGTGAAATCCGCAGGGTGGGAAAAGAACAGCAGCCATTTTCCGCGGTAATCCGCCGAGGAAACCATTCCCATTGTGGAGCGCGCCTCGAAGTCGGGCGCGGGTTCGTACAGGAAGGGCGGCCGCTGAGCGCGAAAGTCTTCTCCGATGTTGTCCATTCAATTTATCCGTTGTTGCGGAATTGCTGGGTTAGCGAATAACGAAAGCGTTTTTTGTTTGTTGACTTGCGAAAGTGCGAAATCAATACTGCGATTTCAATGCGAAACGAATGTAATTTAGCGGTTTCGAGCCAGAAAATCTACTAATACTTATCGCAATCTGCAAGTGAATACTATCAAATCCACAAACGTCAAAACTACACCGGCACTCGTCGTGCCGCCGCTGACTCCATTCGATTCGTCGCTGAAAGTCGATCGCGCTGCGCTCGCTACTCATATCGACTACGTGGTCGAAGACTGCCGCGCCACGATGGTGGTCGCAGCCGGCGTCGAGACGCAGGAATATCACTATCTGCCGTTCGAGGAGCGCAAGGCGCTCGTGCGCGCCACGGTCGAGGCTGTCGACGCCCGGGTTCCCGTGGTGGTCGGCATCTCACATCCTTCGATCCGCAGCGCTGTCGAACTGGGACAGCTTGCTTCCTCGCTCGGCGCGCACGCCATCCAGCTGCTCGCGCCGTTGCGTCCGTTCGGCGGCGCGCCCAGCACGGCGGAGGTCGTCCGCTATTTCGAGTTGATCGCGCGCGAAACCGAACTGCCGATCATGCTCTATCTGAATCCCGGTCCGGGCGCCGACCTCGGCCCGGAAGCAACGGTCGAACTGGCGAAGCTCGAGCGCGTGAAGTACGTGAAGGAAAGCTCGCGCGACCTCGCACGCGTGGGACGGCTCATCGAACAGATCGATCGCGCGGGTCACGCACAGTACCTCACGACGTCGCAAATGCTGCTGATCACGCTGCAACTGGGCGGCAGCGGCGCGACCATGCCGCCGCCGCTTGCCGAACTGGGCGCGAAGATCATCGCCGCATTCGCCGGCGGCAACGCAGCCGAAGCCGCGCGACTGCAACAGCAGTTTTCGCTGTTTCCCGCGCGCTGGATGCATCGCGGTCTGCTGCCGACCATGAAGGCGGCGCTGCACGCGTTGGGCCGCTGCATCGGCGAGCCGTACCCGCCGTTCGGCACCCTGACCGACGACGAAGCCGCGCAGATCGCAACCTATCTCCAATCCACAGACCTTAGCCACGTCACTGAAAATCATGCTTGAAATCCAACGACTTTCGGTCGCCGAAGCGGCCATCCTGCTTGAAGGCGCACGCCTGAAAGCCACTGAACTTGCCATTCCGATGTGCACCGCCGTGACCGACGAATCGGGCCACCTCATCACGTTCGAGCGGATGGACGGCGGCAAGATCAGCAGTATCAGCATCGCGATCGACAAAGCGTTCACGGGCGCTGTCGCGCGCAAGGGCACGCACGTCTACAACCAGCTCTGCGTGCCGGGCAAGGGCACGTTCGGTATTCACGTCACGAACGGCGGGCACTTCAGCATCATCGGCGGCGGTCTGCCGGTGACGGTGAACGGCGCGATCGTCGGCGGCGTGGGTGTGAGTTCAGGAACCGCGGACGAAGACCTGATCGTGGCCGAAGCGGCCGTGGCCTGGTTCCGCGAACGGACCGGCTTCGCGGAGTAAGCGCGCGGCGCACGAGGGACCTCATTTTCCAGGCGCGAGAACCATGTCTACCATTACCGTCAATTCCAGTACCGCACTGCGTGGCCCGCTCGATTTCCCCGACAGCCCGCTTTCCCAGGCAGCAAAGCAACCGCTGATGCTTGGCCTGTTCCTGCCGATCCAGACCGGCGGCTTCTCGCAGTCGACGTATCCGCGCGGGACCGACTGGTCGTTCGAATACAACCGCGCGCTCGCGCTGCGCGCGGAAGCGCATGGCTTCGAATTCGCGTTCGGTCTCCAGCAGTGGGTGCCGAAGGGAGGCTTTGGCGGCGCTTCGCACTATCGTGAGAATTTCCTCGATCCGTTCATGGCCACGGTTGCGCTGAGCGCGTTGACCAGGCGGCTCATCACCATTTCGACCGTGCATATCCTGTATGGCGATCTGCATCCGCTGCATCTCGCGCGTTTCGCGGCGACGGTGGATCACATCGCGGGCGGCAGGTTCGGCTTGAACATCGTGACGGGATACGATGCCGCGGAGCCGCGCATGTTCGGCATGGAACGTATCGTGCACGACGAACGCTACGATCGGGCCAGCGAATTCGCGTCCGTGCTCGAAACACTCTGGGCCGGCGAAGAGAATCTCACGCACGAGGGGCGCTTCTACCGGCTGGAGGGCGCGTATGTTTCGCCGCGGCCCAAATATGGCCGGCCGATCATGGTTTCCGCGAGCGCTTCTCGCGCGGGTTTCGAGTACGCGTCGCGGCACTCGGACGTGGTGTTCACGTCGAGCCCGGCGGGCGCCGTCTTCGAGCGCGCTATCGAGGCGTTGCCCGAGCACGTCGCGCAGATTCGTGAGCCTTATGCGGGAACGGGCCGCGATCCGAAGGTCATCATCTTCCCCATGATCATCTGCAAGCCGACGCGCGAAGAGGCTTTCGCGTATCGCGACGCGATCGTGGCACAGGCCGATTACGAGTCGATCCGCGCGTATACGGCACGGCACAGCGGAGGCGATGCCCAGGGATGGAAGGGGCACGTTCCCGCCGACCGGGTTCTCGGCGGGCATATCCAGATAGTTGGGAGTCCAACGGATGTGGCCGACGCCTTGCAGAAGCTGCACGAAGCAGGCTTCGACGGCGTTCAGCTGGGCTTCTACGACTATGCGCCGGAACTCGAATTCTTCGCGCAGAACGTGGTGCCGTTGCTCGAAGCGCGCGGCCTGCGGTCGAAGGCCGTATGAGCACCGGTCTGATCCTGAACGCGGTGGTGCTGGGTGTCGGCATGCATCCGGGCGCATGGCGCTACCGGCGCGACGAGGCGTTTTCGTCGCTCGGGCTGCCGTTCTATCGCGAGCTTGGCCGCACGGCGGAGGCGGGCTGTCTGCACGCGCTTTTTCTTGCCGATACGCTGGCGGTGGGCGAGGAGAACTTCGAGCGGCCCAATCTCGGCGCGGTAGATCCGCTGCTCGCGCTTGCCGCGATAGCGGACGCGACCACCCATCTCGGTCTCGTGGGCACGGCGTCGACGACCTATAACGAGCCGTTCAGTCTCGCCCGGCGTGTCTCGACGCTCGATCATCTGAGCGGCGGCCGTGCCGGCTGGAATGTAGTGACGACCTTCGTGCCCGACGTGGCCGCGAATTTCGGCGACGCGCCGCTGCCGGCGCCCGCGTCGCGCTATGCGCGAGCGGAGGAGTTCGTCGACGTGGTGCGGGCGCTCTGGCAGAGCTGGTCGCCGCGGGCGCTCGTCGGCGACAAGGCTGCGGGCGTGTTCGTCGACGCCGCGCAGGTACACGCCATTGATCATCGCGGCGAGCACTTCAGCGTGCGGGGACCGGCGACGCTGCCGCCTTCGCCGCAGGGTTCGCCGGTGCTGTTTCAGGCGGGATCGTCCGAAGCGGGCCGCGCGCTGGCCGCACGCACGGCCGACGCCGTGTTCACGGCGCAGAACACGCTCGCCGGAGCACAGGCGTTCCGCGCGGATATCCGCGCGCGGGCGCGCGCATTCGGCCGGGATCCCAACCGCGTAGCAGTGCTGCCCGGTCTGTTGGCGGTGCTGGGCGGCACTGAAGCGCAGGCGCGCGAACGCAAACGTGAACTCGACGCACTTGCCGGCAACGCCGAACTCAGGAAGCTCGCGCTGCGCGTGGGCGTTCCCGTCGACGCGCTCGAACTCGACAAACCGTTGCCGTTCGATGCCATCCGCGAGAACACGGCCTTCAAGGGATCGGAGGGATTTCGCCGCGCCGCGCTGGAACTGGGGCTGCAGGAGAACCTGACCGTGCGCGAGATTCTTTATCGCAACGGCGGCGGGCATCTGCAGGTGGTCGGCACACCGGAACAGGTCGCGACGACGATCGAGACGTGGCACAGCGAGCGGGCCTGCGACGGCTTCAATCTGATGATCGACGTGCTGCCGGAAGGGCTCGCCGATTTCACCCAACACGTGATTCCGCACCTGCAAAAGCGCGGTCTTTTTCGCAGCGAGCCGGTTGGCACGACGCTGCGATCCAATCTAGGTCTATGAGGTCAGCGATGTTGCAGTACACGAAAACAGACGACGTGGCGCGTATCACGTTCGACAGTCCCACGACATCGAATGCGATCACGTACCGCATGATGAACGATTACATCGCGGCGCTCGCTGCGGCGCGCGAGAGCCGCGCGCGCTTCCTGCTGATCGACGCCAAAGGCGCCGACTTCACCGTGGGCCGCGACCAGAAGGAGCGCGTGCCCGATGTGACGCGCGAACAGAACCTCACGCTGATTCTCAAGGCCAATGCCGCGCTGCGTGCCTTCGACGGCGTGAGCATTGCGCTGATCCAGGGTCGCGCGCTGGGTTTCGGCTCGGGCATCGCGTTGCACAGCACGATTTCGATCGGCGCCGCCGACGCCGTGCTTGGCTTCGACGAGATCCATCACGGACTGGCGCCGCTCGTGGTGGCCGCGTATGCGCCGTATTTCATCGCGCCGCGCATCGCGCAGGAGCTCGTGATTACGGGGCGCGCAGTGCCGGCGGAGGAAGCGCGCGCCATCGGCCTGCTGAGCCGCGTGGTGCCGCGCGCCGAACTCGAGCGTGCGGGACAGGCGCTCATCGAAAGTCTGCAAGGCTATCTGCCTTCGGCATTGCGCCTGCTGCGCGACTATCACGAGGGCGTTGCCCGCTATCCCGACGACGCGACGCTCGGCGCCGCCGTGCAGCGCCTCGCGACGTGGATCGAACAAGGCAAGCCGTGAACCCAACGACGCACAAACCAACTCGCATCATGCTAAAAGAACAGATTGCCGCGACCCTGCTTGGGCTCGCGCGGATCGCGGCCGTTGCGGCCGCAACGGTATCGATGGCGCAGGCGGCGCAAGCAGCCGAAGCACCCTACAAGCTCGGCTATCTCGTCGACGCATCGGGGCAGCAGTCCACCACGCTCAAACCCACGTTCGACGCGTTCCAGCTCTATATCGCGCAACTGAATCGCGCAGGCGGCGTCAACGGGCGGCAGGTGCAGATCGTCACACGCGATATCCAGAGCGACACGCAACGCTCGCTCAACGCGGTCGAGCAGCTCAGGAGCGAGAGCGTTTCGGCGGTGCTCGGCCTTGGCGCGACCAACACGCACGCGCCTGTATACGCGGCGGCGCAGAAGCTCGGCCTGCCCGTGCTCGCGTCGAATCCGATCAACATTCCGATCGTGCTTCCGCCGGTCAAGCCATATGCGTTCGGGCTAGGCCAGGAGTTGAGCCTCGCGGGCATAATCGGCGGGCACTTTGCGCACCGGTTGCGGCCGCAGGGCAAGACCATCGCGTGCGTGGCATTCGAAGTGCCGGGCTCGATTCTGAGCTGCAACAAGATCCTCGAACAGGCAAAGGCCGAAGGCTATCAGCGCGGCGAGCTCTATACGGTGCCCATCAGCCAGCGCGATTTTCGCGCGGTCGTCGACAGGATCGTGTCGCTGAATCCTGACGTCGTGGCCGACTGCATCGGCCGCGAACATCTTGCCGCTCTGCTGCCGGTGCTGGCCGCTTCCGCATATAGCGGGATCTTTCTCTCGATGGACACCGGCATCGGCGACAAGACGCTGATCGATGCCGTTCCGGCGAACTCGAAACTTCAGGTCTACAGCTTCACGCGTTTCGTGACGCATGGCGACGGCGCCGGTTCGCAAGCGAGCGCGCTGCGCACCGCGCTCGCCGCCGCCCACATGCCAGACGACGACGCGAGTTACGCGGGCGGCTGGGCACTGGGGCTCGTCGTGACCGACGCGCTGCGCCGTTGCCAGGGCGCGTGCGGCCCCGATGCGCTGCGGGCCGCGCTGGAGAACGTGGACATCGACAGCGGCGGTCTCACGGGCGCGCGTCTCACCTTCACGCCGAACGACCACTATGGACCGTCCGCGTGGCGTCTGTATCGCTACGACGCAGCGGGCAAGTCTCTTTCTGCGGTGGGCGGCTGGCAGCGCATTGCGAGCGACGGCAAGCTCACGCCCTGAGGATTGTGATGAACGTCTGGTCTTTCTCGCTCGATCTGCTGAGCAGCGCCGTAACTTACGCGTTGCTTGCGCTCGCCGTGGTGCTTGCGTGGCGCACGAGCCGCGTGCTGATGTTTTGCGTGGGCGAGATCGGCATGACGAGCGCCTATGTGATGAACGGCATCGCTCGCGCAGCGGGCGGCGGCGTGTGGGGTTTCGCGCTGGGCGTGGCCGGTGCGCTCGTCGTGGCCGCGCTGATCGGCTGGCTGCTATTCGCGCTGCTCCGGCAGCTGTCCGCGGCGGGCGATTACTTTGTCGGGACGGTCGTCACCATCGCCGTGAGCATCTTTCTTACGGGCCTGATGTCTTCGGTATGGAGCGGGGAAACCGTGCAACTGCCGCTGCCGCATCCCATGCTTGCATGGGGCGGCGTGACGTTCTCCGCGGTCAGTGCGTGCATCGTGGTGATCGGCGCGGCGCTGATCGGCGTGCTCCTGTTCGCGTTCTACCAGTCGCGCGCCGGGATCGAACTGCAGGCTGTAGCGGGCAACTGGACGCTCGCGGTACTGAGCGGCATTCCCGCAGCGCGCTGGTTCGCGGCCGTCTGGATCGTCGCGTCGATGCTGAGCGCCGTGGGCGGAATCTTTTCAGGGGTAATATCGGCCGTGTCGATCAGCGGGGCCGCTGTGGGTTTCTCGGGGATCGTCGCGGCGATCATGGGCGGATTGACGAGTCCCGCGGGCGCACTCGCGGGCGCGTTCGCGCTCGCCCTCGGCGAGAACCTCACGAGCCTCTGGTTCGACGCGCGTTACAGCGTCGCCGTGCCGGTCGTCCTGCTGGTACTTCTGCTGGCCCTGCGGCCGGCGGGGTTGAGCGGACGCGTCGAACACATTTCGAGAAGTTGAGCTGAGCATGTCGAGTCTTCAATCAGGTGCGCTGGAACCGCATACGCGCACGATCTTTCCTCGCGGCGCCGTGCAGCCCGCGCTGCTCGCGGTGGCGATCGCGGCACTCGGGGCGCCGTTCGCGCTGGGCGGCTATGGGCTTTACATTGCATCCAGCGGTGGTGTGATGGCGCTCGGCGCGATGGCGCTCACGGTCCTTTCGGGATCCGCGGGCCTACCCTCGCTCGGCACCGCCGCTTTCATGGCAATCGGCGCGTTTTCGGCGGGCATTCTTGCGACGCAATGGGGCTTGGGTATGCTGCCGGCCCTTCTGCTCGCGCTCGTTCTCGGTTTCGCCGCCGGCGCGGGTGTCGCGTTGCTCACGTTACGTGTTTCAGGGCTTTATCTGGCGGTCGGCACGCTGGCATTGCAGCATGTCGTGCAGATCGTCGCGACCGACCTCGATCTTAAGTTTACCTACGCAAGCGGCTTCATGCTCGAGTCACCGCATATTGCGGGCCTCGCGATCGATACGCCGGCGAAATGGTGGGGGATGACGATCGTGCTTCTGCTCGGCGTCTATGTGCTGTTTCGCAGCCTCCAGCGCGGCCATGTGGGACGCGAGTGGGCTCTCCTTCGCATGGAGCCGACGGCGGCCGCGACACTGGGCGTTTCGCCTGTGCGTGCACGGCTCACGGTCTTCGCGTTGACGTCTGCGGTGATCGCCGCATCGGGCGCCATCGACGGATACCGGCTGGGCAATGTTCAGGCGACGGGCTATTCGCTGCATCTGGCCATCATGTATCTCACGGTCGTCGCGCTCGGCGGCGCGGGCGGACTCGTGGGCGCGGTGGTCGCCTCGTATGCGATCGTCGTGCTGCCCGACGCCATTGCGGCGGTCCTCGCCACGCTGGGTATCGATGCCACCACGCGCCTTGCGGGCATCGACAACATGTTGCTCGGCGCGCTGCTCGTCTGTGCGTTGCTCGATCTTCCGGCGCGCGCGAGGCGCGTCATTCTGCGCCCTGGCGCTGCATCCGCCGCGCGGAGGGAACCGTGACTGAAGCGCAGCTTATGGAAGTGCGCGCGCTGTCGATTACGTACGGCGTGGATCGCGCGGTGGACCACGTCTCGTTCTCCATTGCTCGCGGTACGAGTCTGGTGCTCGCGGGCAACAATGGTGCGGGCAAGACTTCCGTGCTCGGCGCGCTGGCGGGTTTACGCCTGCGCGGCCAACGTGTCAGCGGTGAAGCGGTGTTCGGCGGCGTGGTCTTGCGTACGGGCGATATCGCGCAGCGTATCAGGCAGGGTGTGCGCCTCGTGCCGGACCGTGAGAAGGTATTCGGTTTGCTGAGCGTCGCCGACAATCTGCGGATCGGCGCCGCGCGCACGCGCAACAACACGATTCGTCTCGACGACGTACTGGGATGGTTTCCGCGACTTGCCGAACGCAGAGGCTCGCTCGCGGGCAACCTCTCGGGCGGCGAGCAGCAGATGCTCGGCATCGGCATGGCTTTGCTCGCCTCGCCGCAACTGCTATTGCTCGATGAACCGACGCTCGGGCTCGCCGTGCCGGTAATCGAGGATCTGTGCGAACGGCTCGCGCGTTTGCGCCGCGAAGCCGGTCTTACGATGCTCGTCGCGGAGTCCGATTCGCAATGGCTTGCCGCGCTCGCCAACACTGCCGCCGTGCTGGATCGCGGACGTCTGCTGCGTACGTTCGGCACGTTGTCACAGGACGATCTCAGCACGATCCACGATCTTATGCTGGGACTTGGCGCGAACGGCGATGAAGCCGATCGCCCGGAGGATCACCATGCAACGGTCTGATCCGTCGATTGTATTGAGCCTCCAGCGCGTGAATCTCTCGTTCGGCGGGCTTCAGGTGCTGCGCGACGTCGAATTGTGCCTGCAGGCCGGGGAAGTGCTTGCGCTGATCGGCCCGAACGGCGCGGGCAAGTCCGCGCTGCTCAACTGCATCACGGGTGTCTACCGTCCGGCGGCAGGCAGCGAGATACGGCTGCACGACACGCGTATCGACGGCCTCGCGCCGCATCGTGTCGCGAGACTCGGTATTGGGCGTACGTTTCAGGGACTCAAGCTCCTGCGTGAGCGCACAGTGCTCGACAACATTCTGCTCGGCTGGACGACGCGGTTTTCGCTCGGCGCACTGGGCAGCCTCGCGCGGCCGTGGCGCGCGCGTCGCGAGGAGCGCGAGGCCCGCGAGCGAGCGTATGCGATGGCCGAGCTATGCGGTCTCGCCGAACTGCGCGATGTGTACTGCGGCGAGCTTCCACTTGGCGTGCTGCGTCGCGTCGATCTGGCGCGCGCGTTGTTGCGCGATCCGGACGTCCTGTTGCTGGACGAGCCCGCCTCCGGGCTCAGCCACGATGAGAGGCCGTTGATCGGCGAACTGGTGCGCATTGCGTGCCAGGACGCAAAACGGTCTGTCGTATGGATCGAGCACGATCTCGACCTCGTATTGACCGAAGCGCACCGCGCCGTGGTGCTGCATCACGGCACGGTGGTGACTTCCGATAACCCCGCTCAACCTTCCGGCCGCGCGCGTCTGCTGACGGCTTACCGGAAAGGGCGGTTGACAGCGTAGAAGTGCTCACCGCCGCCTCGTGGACGCGAGGTGGTCAGTTCCATGTTTTCTTCACACACTGCAGTGTCTGGAACGGTTGAAATTTTGGTCATATAATCAGGTATACTAACTATGAAAAAATTAAATAGTCTGTTTGGGGCCGTGATTGCTGTGTTCACGGTGGCGGCACACGCGCAAAGCAGCGTGACGCTATATGGCAGTATCGACGAAGGCGTCACCTATACGAGCAACATCAAGGGGCACGGCACCGCCTCCGTTGGCCCCGTGGCGGTGCCTGACTTCTACGGCATTCGCGGATCGGAAGACCTGGGCGGCCAGTTCAAGGCGATTTTCGCCCTGCAGAACGGTTTTCTGTCGAGCACGGGTGCCGGCACGATTGCGGGTGAGGCGTTCAGCCATTTCGCGTGGGTCGGCCTGTCGAGCAATCGTTACGGCGCGCTGACGCTCGGTCGTCAACTGGATCTCACAACGGAAACGCTGCGTCTGGATTCGGACGGCAGCGTGCAGTACACGTTCTATCTGTTCCACCCCGCCAACCTGGACAACCTCGGCATTCGCGGCGACTCGATCAACAACTCGGTCAAGTACGCGACGGCGGATTTTCATGGTCTCAAGGCAGCCGTGCTCTACGGCTTCGACGATACGTCGACGCAGCCGGGGCGTGTCGTCAGTGCCGACGTGATCTACACGAACGGGCCGTTGCGTGCATCTGCGGTTTATAGCAGCTGGCGCAACCACTCGATCGACGTGGGTTCGCAACTGGGATATACGAGCTTTCTCGGTCAGTCGCTCGCGAAGGGCAGCGTCTTTCTCGCGAAGAAGCAGGACATTGGCGGTCTTTCGGCGACATGGTCGGTCAACCGGAATCTGGCACTGCACGGCGTGCTTACGCAAGTCAATCTGAGCAGCGACTATGGTTCGGGCCGCATGAGAACCGTCGAGCTTGGCGCGGATGTGCATACGAGCGTGGCCAATATGGTGACGTTCGGCGGATACGCGTCGTGGCTGACGGGCACGCGCTACACGGAAGTCGGCGTGGGCGACGTCTACTCGCTGTCGAAGCGCACGATTGTCTACGCGCAGGCCGTTTATCAGCACGCGCAAGGTTCCGGCAATGCGGCGATTCCGCTGCTTTCGCCGTCGAACAGTCCCAACCAGACGGCGTTACGCGTGGGCGTGCATCAGTTTTTCTGAGTCGGCTTTAGGGCGAATGGCACTTACTTAAGCCCGAGGAGCGTGCCCATATTTTCGGGCGCGCTCGCGAGCGATGTGACGAGGCTCTTTCAGCCATGGATAAGACTTCGGTCTACGTTTACGCATTCGTGGTTCGATG
>Ga0255336_100431_pt1 | contig 68771 bp, 58 predicted proteins | sample MeOH1_35cm_T3_17_FD_189102 | JGI IMG/M metagenome (GOLD analysis project Ga0255336, IMG submission 189102) | Sandy soil microbial communities from University of British Columbia, Vancouver, Canada - MeOH1_35cm_T3_179 | ecosystem: Engineered > Artificial ecosystem > Sand microcosm > Unclassified ... | reverse complement strand
CGCGTGCCCTAAAGTTGCTCTGTTTCGCGGGTCGGCGGGGCGACCCGCTTATGCAGCATTTTTTCATTTCCCTGCAAGCAAATTTTCTTCTGGAGGGTTTTTTGACAAGCTGTCGCCGCCGCAGGCGGCGATACCTTTTTGGCTTACAGCGCCAAAATCTTTTGCAGGAAACGCACGGCCATGCGGATATCCTCCGCGCCGTTCTTGACCTCGCGCTCGATGGTCAAAAATCCCTGATAGCCGACGTCCCGGAGCGCCATGATATACTGCGGCCAGCGCACGGAGCCCTCGCCCAGGGGCAGCTCGGTGCAGTAATCCGCTGTGGCCGCCCATTCCAGCCCGCCCTCGGCGAATTTTTGATAGAACTCCTCGGCCGCGATATACCGGTTGCTGCGGCCGTCCTTCGCGTGAGTATGGACGATGGCGCTGCCGGCGGTATAGACGCCCCCCACCTCGTCGTCGCTCGTGACCATGACGATATTGGCCGGGTCATAGTTGATGGCGACGCCCTTGCCGCAATCGTCCACGAACGCGCGCAGGACGGCGATCTTCTCCGGCCCCGTTTCCACGGCGATGCAGCTTCCCCGCGCGGCGGCGTATTCGCCGATCTCCATGCAGGCGTCGCGCAGCACCCGATAGCGCGGGTGCGCCTTATCCGCGGGCACGACACCGATATGGGTGGTGACCACGCGGCAGTCGAGCTCCAGCGCAAGGTCTACGGTGCGCCGCAGATAATCGAGCTTCTCCTTGTTATCCCCGGCGACGGAGAGCCCGTGCCCGCCCAGCTCCCCGCACAGCGCCGTTACGGTCTGGCCGCAGCCGCGGGCAACATCGCGGATGGCCTTCGCCTGGCCGGGCGTGGCGGTCATGGGGTTCAGTTCGCCCGCGGCGTAGACCTGCACGCCCTCTGCGCCGCAGCGCTCGGATTCGCGGATGCCCTCTAAGAGTCCTACGCCGAACCAGTCGGCCAAGGTACCTATTTTCATAAACGTCCTCCCTTCGCGCCGGAGGTTACAGGGTCACCCAGCGGCGTTCCCGCGCGCTTTTGACGATGGCCGCGCACAGCTGCATCTCGCGCAGGCCGTCCTCGAACGTGGCGGAGCTGCGCGCGCCGGTGTTCTTCGCCTCGATGGCGGCGTAGATGGAATTGAAGTTCTGCTTGAAGGTATCGGGGAAGCCCTCGGCGTGCCCGCCGGGATAGCTGATGATGGAGCGGGTCTCGGGGCAGAGGATGGACGGGTCCTTCACGACCGAAGAATTGAAGGTCTCCCTGCGGCCCACCCAAAGCTCGTTGCCGTTCTCGTTATCCCAGTACAAAGAGCACTTGCTGCCGCCCACCGCCAGCACGAGCTGGTTCTTGCGGCCCGCGAACACCTGGCTGATGGTGCAGCAGCCGCGCGCGCCCCCGTCGAAGTGGAACAGCACCGACGCGTAGTCTTCGGTGGTGATGGGCACTTCGGCGTAATCCTCGGGCCTAAGCGCCATGCCGGAGTAGGTATCCACGGGCTTGAGCGGCTTCTTGCGGACCTTGTGGAACGTCTCAAAATCGGAGAGCACCTCCACGGCGCGCTGGCCGGTCACGGTTTCGGCCATATCGGCCCAGTGGGAGCCGATATCCGCGAACGCGCGGGATTCGCCCGATACCGCGGGCTCCAGCCGCCAGCTGTAATCGGTATCCAGGTACAGCCAATCCTGCAGATAGGAGCCGTGCACGGTATAGATGCTTCCCACGTCGCCGCGCCGCACCATTTCCTTCATCTGCATGACCTGGGGATTGAAGCGCAGGTTGAAGTTGACCGAGCACACCAGGCCCTTTTCCTTTGCGAAGGCGCAGAGCTTTTCGGCTTCCTCCACGGTGGTGGTCAGGGGCTTTTCGCACACCACGTGGATGCCGCGCTCCATCGCGTACATGGCGATGGCAAAATGCGTGCTGTTGGGCGTGCAGATGTGCACGGCGTCGGGCTTCTCCGTATCGAGCATCTCCCTGTAATCCGCGTACCCCCGGGGCACGCAGGCGGAATCGGCCTTCTGCTGCGCGTTCACCTCGTCCGCGACGGCGACGACCTCCACATAGCCCAGACGTCTGAGATTCTCCACGTGCACGGCGCCTATAAAGCCCATGCCGATGACGCAGGTACGAAATTTTCTCATGCTATCCCTCCTCCGTTTGCTGGATTTGAAGTTCCGAAAAAATCAAAACGGGAACAGTTCCCTAAGCCGCTCCGGGGCAAGCCTGCCGCCGTACTCGCAGACCTCCAGCGCCTCGGCGTAGCGGGCGGCCCCGCCGGCCGCGCCGTACTTTGCCGCAAGCTCTTTGCGCCAGCGGTCCGCCCACTGCGCGAAAATCTCACCGCGCGTGCGCTTGAGCCATTCGAAGCGTTCCTCTTCGCCGGCGGGCACGCTGGTGACGCCTTCCACCCAGGGCAGCCACTCGTACATCTGCGAGGTGTGCTGGTGGAACATGCGCATCTTATCCTCGAACACGTCCGAGATATCGAACACGAGATCGGCCTGGAAAGGATAGGGCTTCATGAAGGAATCGGGCATGTAGAAGATGGCCGGCTGGTAGCGCAGCACGGGCGCGTTGGGGCAGATGTTGGGCACCTGCACGAGATAGGAGCAATCCTGCACCAGCACCGAGGTGCTGCGGTGATCGGGATGGTAATCGTTGGGGCGGTGGGTGATGACGGCCGCGGGCCGGAACGTGCGGATAGCCCGCAGCATCGCAAACCGCTGGGGAAGGCCGGGCTGCAAAAAACCGTCGTCGTTGTCCAGAAACTCGTACTCGATGCCGAAAAGCTCGCTCACCCGCTGCGCCTCGGCCCAGCGCCGCTGCGCCATCGCGCCGCCCATCTCGCGCTGATGGCCCGAGCAGCCGTTGGTGGCGCACAAAAACTTGACGCGGCGCCCCATCCTGCGAAAGCGCGCGGCGATGCCGCCCACCATCTCGCAATCGTCCGGATGCGCGCCGATTACCATTAAATCATATTCGTCCGGCATAACTGCCTCCTGTATGGAATCGTTCAAACGGTTTCGTTGGGCTGAACCGGCTCCCGCTCGGCGCGAGAGACCGCAAAGCCCGCGATGCCGGCGAGGATCCCAGCGCCCGCCGGGATCAGCATGCTGCCCGAGAGGGAGATATGCACCGCCAGCGCCGCCATGACGAGCGGCGTCAGCACCCGGCCGACATAGTTGAAGAACAGCATCAGGGACGTGGGCAGCGACGTCCTGCCGGGATATCCGCGCGCCGCCTCGTTGATAAGCATGGGCAGGCAGTGGCCGCTCACCAGGCCCACCGCGGCGGCAGAGGCGACCATGACATAGGGGCTGCCCGAAAGCACGCCGGCCGTCTGGAATACCCCGGCCAATACCGCGCCCAGTATGAACGACCGGATGGGCCGAAGCGGCAGCCGGGGAGCCAGGAAGCGGCTGAGGGTGGCGAACACCCAGAACAGGGAGAGCGCCGTCGCGCCCAAAAGCTCCTGATGATAGCGCACCGTCATAAAGCGCACCATGAACACCAGCATCCCGGATTGCGTGCAGGCGTAGAGGATGCTCGCGAGCAGCAGCAAGAGGTTGCGCGGCGTTTTGAAGTACGCCGCGATCTCGCTGCGCCCCAGACGCTCCTCCGCCATGCCGCGCTGGTCCGCGCTGTCCCGAAGGCCCCGCGCCGAAAACGCGAGCGGCAGGAGCGCGAGGCCCGTAAGCGCCGCGAGCACGAGGTAGGCGTACCGCCAGCTCATGCCCCGCAAAAGCGCCTGGATGATGAGCGGGGTCGCCAGGGCGCCGATGCCGTAGCTGCCGTGCAGCGCGCCCAGGTACCGGGCGCTGTTGCCGCGGTTGATGTCAACGACGGCGGAGTTGCAGTTGGTGTCGATCCACCCGCCGCTCACGCCCAGCAGCACGCACGCCGAGAGCAGCACGGCGTAGCCCGGCGCGAGGCCGGTCAGCGCCATCATCAAGAGCTGGAGCGCCCCGGCGAGCAGCAGCAGCGCGGATTTTCTGACGCGGCCCTGCAGCAGGGGCATGGAGAGCAGCGCAAACATCCCGCCCAGGCTGATGGCGCTGGCCATGGAGCCTTCCTGCGCGCCTGTCAGCCGAAACTCTCCGATCACGTGGTTGAGCGTTACGCTCATCGCCGTATTCGCGAGCGCGTAGCCGCCGATCAAAACCAATATGGAATAGGTAAGCCTGCGGGATTCCCCCTCGGCGGACGGCGTTCGCGCCATTGGTCCTCCTTGTTCGCACGGGCCGGCCGGAGCCGGCCGCAGAGTGTCAAAAATTCCGGGATTGTCAAGGGGCCGCAGCCACTTTTTTGACCCCTACTGGCGCACCGCCTTGGAGCGGTTGTAAATAATGAGCAGCAGCACCATCACCACGCCCTGTACGATGTTGCGCACAGGCTGCGAAAGCGCGAACATGGTCAGCGCGTTGGAGAGCACCGTCATCAGCAGCGCCCCCGCGATGGAACCCGTGTAGGAGCCGACGCCGCCCGTGAACGCCGTGCCGCCCACGATCACCGCGATGAGCGAATCGAACGCGTAGTTGTCAAAGATCTGGCAGCGCGCGGTGGACATGTACGCCGTGCCCAGCATCCCGGCGAACGCCGAGAACATGCCCGAGAACACGTAGGTGAGGATGCGCACCCGGTTGACACGCACGCCGTTCAATTGCGCCGCGACGGGGTTGTTGCCCGTAAGATATACCTGCTTTCCGAATCGGGATTTGTTGAGCAGGAAATAGATCAGCGGCCAGAGGATCAGGGCGTAGAGCGCGAGCTTCGGGAGAAAGCCGAAGATCCTGTCGATCACCGAATGGATGAAGTCGGGCGAGGCGTAACCGCTGGGGCTGCCCTGGGTGAACACGTACTGCAATCGGGTGACGACGTTTGAGATCGCCATGGTCACGATCATGGGCGGCAGGCCGATCTTGACCGAGCAGAAGCCGTTCAAAAGGCCGATCCCCGCGCCCATCGCCATAGCCAGCACGAACACCAGCAGGAACCTGCCGTTCTGGCTGTTCATCACGTAGGCGGTGAGGATGGCCGAGGAGGACATCACCGCGCCCACCGTGAAATCCATGCCGCCGCCGATCAGCACGATCGTCTGCCCGGCCGACGCAAAGCTCAGAAGCAGCGTCAGCAGAATGATGGAGCTGAACGTCGTGGGCTTAAACGATTCCGGCTGGTAAAGGAATGTGGCGCACAGCAGTACGAGCGCGATGATAAACGTCATGCGCGCGGGGCTGGCCTGCACGAAGGCGCGGACCCGCTGGCCGGCCGTCATTTGATTCGCCTTATTTGTCAATGCGCTCACCCCTCTTGAATTGTTTTACGAAGCCCTGCTTGAGCGTCTCCCGCTGCGCCTTGGCGGTGACGATGGTCATCAGGAGCCCCAGGAATATGATGCAGTCCGAAACAAGGTTCTGCCAGTAGGAGGTGATCTTGAGCGCGGGCATCAGCCTGTTGAGCAGGGTGAAGGTGTAGTATACGGTGTTCTGTATCAGCACCAGGAAGCCGCCGCCGAACACGGCGCAGCCCATTGTGCCCCAGCCGCCGAACCCCAGGCCCCCGATGATGCACGCCGAGAGCGAGCGGATGCCGTAATCCTCGGCCTGCAGCGGGTTGCCGGAGGCCGTCATCAGCGTGAGGCAGATGCCCGCCAGGCCGACGATGAAGCCCTTGACGAGGAACGCCTGCATCTGCACGCGCACCGGGTCGATGCCCGCGGCGAACGCATTGCGCGGGTTGCCGCCCACCGCGTAGATATTGCGGCCGAACTTGGTACGCTTGAGGTACAGCCAGAGGAGGATCACCGCCAGCAGGAACAGCGCCGAGAAGGGGATGACGCCGCCTATGAGCAAATCGTACGTGCGGTAATACTCCTGCGGCACGTTGCCCTGGGGCTTAGGCATGATGAGCACGTTCACGCCCTTGATGATGATCAGGAGCGCGTAGCTTGCGAGCATGGCCGGCAGCCGCAGCACGGAGATAGCGAACCCGCACAGCGCCGACGCAATCAGCGAGGCGAGCATGCCCATCAGGAACCCTACGATCATCGGCACGTGCCAGACCTGCATGGTCATGATGGACACCACGTTCACCAGGGCGAGCTGAATGCCTATCGAAATGTCCAGCGTGCCCGAAATGAGCAAAAGGCTCTGGGCCATCGCCACCAGCATCAGGGGCATATTCTTGGAAAACAGCGTATTCAGGCTCTTGGCGCTGAAAAACTGGCTCGGCCCCTGGATGATGAGATCCAGCACAAGCACCGCCAGGAACAGTATGCAGCCCGTGAACGCCGGCGTGCGCCGGAACCGTATGAACGAGCGTTTAATCGCTTCCATTTACTCAGCCTCCTTGGGCCCGCAGGCCTCGCGCGTCATGCCCATCATGGCGGCGGCCAGGCGTTCGGGGGTTTTTGCCGCGCCCGAGAGTATGCCGCTGACGCGCCCCTCGTAAAAAACGTATACCCTGTCCGCAATCTCCAGCAGCTCCTCGCTCTCGCTGGAATTGAGGATCACCGTCATGCCGGCCTCGGCGCACTGCTTGAGGATCTTCTGGATCTCGCGGCGGGAATGGATATCCACGCCCTTGGTGGGGTCGTCGAGCAGCAGCATCGCGGGCTGCATGGCGATCCACCGCGCGACCACCAGCTTCTGCTGGTTGCCGCCCGAAAGGGAGCTGGCCGGCTGCCTCAGCCCGCCCGCCTTGATGTTGTAGGTATCCACGGCTTTCTGCGCGAAAGCGTGCACCGCCTTATCGCCGATGTACGCGAACAGCGGGCCCTTGGCCGCCTTGCCGGCGAAGATGTTCTCCTCCACCGTCAGCATCGGAAACATTGCCTCCACGTTGCGCTCGCCGGATATGAAGCCGATGTCGTTGTTGACGGCGTCGGCCGGGAACTTGTAATGCGTCTGTTTTCCCTGGAAGAAGATCTGGCCGCCGTCGGGCTGGGTGACGCCCAAGAGCGCGTGGATGACCTCGGGCTGGCCCTGCCCCTCCAGGCCGCAGATGCCTACGATCTCCCCCTTGTACGCGCGCATCGAGATATCCTTCACCTTGGGAAACATCGCGAGGTTCTGCACGTCCAGCACAAGCTCGCGGTCGCCGGGATCGAACTCCTCCTGCCCGCAGGGGACCTTGGCGTCGGGCTGCTGGCTGGTCATGTGGTAAACGATGGTGTCGAGCGTCGTCTCGGACGTGCTGACCTCGGCCACGGTCTCGCCGCTGCGCATGACGGTGGCGGTATCGCAGATCTCGAAAATCTCGTTCATGCGGTGCGTCACGTAGATGATGGCCGTGCCCTCGGCCTTGAGCTCGCGCAGCACCGAGAAGAGCACGTCGATCTCGTCGCGGTGCAGGGACGCCGTGACCTCGTCGAGCAGCAGCAGCCGCGGCTTGAGCCGGACGGCCTTTGCGACCTCGAGCATGCTCTGCGCGGAGGGCATAAGCGTCTGCACGAAGGCGTCGGGGTCGCAGTCGATATGGAAGCGTTCCAGCAGCGAGAGCACTTCCTTCTGCGATTTTCTGTCGTCCACCATGCCCAGAACGCCGCGGGGCTCGTTGCCGAGCATGATGTTATCCCGCACGGTCATAGTGGGCACCAGGCTCAGATCCTGGAAGGCCGTGGCGATGCCAAGCCTGCGCGAATCGTCCCCCGAGCGGATAAGGACCGGCTTGCCGTCGATCAATATCTCGCCCGCGTTGGGCTTCACGAGCCCCGCCAGCACCTTGACCATGGTGGATTTGCCCGAGCCGTTGGAACCCAGCAGCGCGCGCATCTCCCCCGGCTCCACGTGCAGCGAGGCGCCCTTGAGGGCGACGACGGCGTCGAAGCGTTTCTCGATTCCCCGCATTTCAAACAAAAGGACCCACCTCCAACTGAAAGATCGGAAAACGTCTATTGAACGGGGCTGTCGCATTAAGCATTTTCAATGCGCAATGCAAGGATGTTTCGCCTGCGGCGAAACCCCGGGGTTCTAAAAAGGCGTCACTGGCGCCTTTTTTGCCCCTTCGGGGCACCGAACCCGCTGTCGCTGAGTGCATTTGAATGTTTATACGTTGTATGCACTTAGCGCGACAGCCCCGCAGTATGCAGGCTCAGTTTCAGGTTCTTTTCGGCAAGCCGATTTACGCGCTTGACCGGCGGATTGGCATCCACCGGTCAAGCGGCAATGCGGTACTTAAGGCGCGCGGCTTACTTGAAATAGCCCTGCGCGACTTCGTCGATGGTCAGCCAGTAGGAGATGGCGTCGCCCGGCGCCATGGATTCGGCCATCTGCTTATAGTCGTTCTGGTTCTTGTCGGTATACCAGACCTTGGACTGGAGGAAGATGGTATGGGTCTCGGGCTTGGAATACACGTCGTCCTTGAGGGCCTTGCCCATGAGCTGGTTCAGGCCGAAGTTGAGCGCGGAGCCGCCCACGCCCGGCGGGTTGGAAACCACGATGTAGGGCAGGACGGTCTTTTCGGCGTCGATCTTGAGCATGCGCTGCATGTACTCGCCCGTGTCGCCGAAGCCCAGGAACTTGGGAAGCTCCGCGCCGGTGGCGTCATAGGCGGCGAGAACCGCCTCGGCGCCCTGGGAGACCAGCACGCCGTCGAATTTCAGGCCGGAGTTGAGGATCTCGGTCATGATCTTCTGGCACTTGACGTTGTCCCAATCGTGGTTGTAGCGGCCCACAACGTCGAGCCCCTGCTCTTCGATGCCCTTGTTGAAGCCGTTCTCGCGGTCGGTATTGGCGGCGTTGCCATCGATAGCGTTGATCATGACGACCTTGGCGCCCTTGCCGAGCACTTCGCCGGCGTAGGTCGCGGTCTTGTAACCCAGGTAATACTGGTCCGTCGCGACGTTGAGGATCTTATCGGAGTAATATTCGCAGTCGCAGTTGATGTAGATGATATTGGCCGCGAGCGCCTTGTCGATGATGGGATCAAGGCCGGTGGGCGCGACGGGGTTGACCAGGATGATGTCGTACCCTTCATTGATGCTGTTCTCCAACTGCTGCGACTCGGTCGCCGGATCCCAGTTGGAAACGAAGGACGCGTAGGATACGTTCAGGCCGTGATCGATCGCCGCGGCCGCGGCGTCCTGAATGTCCTTCTCATAGCGCACGCGGTAGGAGTTGCCCTCGATCACGGCGTTGTGGGAAGCCAGCTTGACGTCGCGAACCTCGCTCTGGGCCGCGGTTGCGGCGGGGGCCTCCGCGGCGGGTGCCGCGGTTGCGGCGGCGGGCGCTGCCGTTGCGGCGGCGGGCGTTGCCGTTGCGGGCTCTGTTGTGGACGCGCAGCCGATCAGCGCGGACGCCAGCAGGCCCACAATCAGCAGGAGCGACAGGTACTTCTTCATCGTCTTTCCTCCTCGATTTTGTTTTTATAAATCAAAGCGTGTCCGCTTTGATTGCCGGAAAAAAGGGAGACCGAATGCTGCGCAATTATGAAAGATCTCAATTACAATAAATGGGGGATAACCGTGACGGGGGAATCAGCGCGAATAGTGGGGGAACTCTTTTTTTGATTATACCTTGGCGGCAGCGCATTTGCAATCAAAATCTATCATTTTTGCGCAGCATTCTCCAGAACGTGAAAAATCGGCTACGCCAGCTCGATCAGGCGGCGGAAATACTTCTGCGCCAGCTCGATCTGGTGCTCGATATAATCGTTGTATCCCAGCACCTTGCCGTCATGAAAGGGCATATGGCAGAACTCGAAATTGATGTAACCCTTGTAGCCCGCGGCCTTGAGCGCGCGGATGAAGGCGGGGTAGTTGGTGAGCACCGGCTGGATGTGCGGATCGAAGGAGATCATGGAGATCGTCCCGTCTGGCGCCTCCGCGAACTCGGCGTTGGCGTGGGAGATCATCTGCAGGTCCCCTACGTCGCGCACTGCCCGCTCGACATACGCGTCGGCCTGCACCGTTTCGTTCCAGCCCAGGCAGGGCACGTCCAGGCAGCACTTGAAGAACGGCGAATCCACCTGTTTTACGAAATCGAGCATATCCCCGTACGTCTCGATGACGGGGTGGTGGTTCTGCAGCGCCAGCACGACGCCGGCGTCCTCGGCCCACTTCGCGCACTCCCGGAAGCACTCCGCCGCGCGCCGGCGCAATTCGTAATCCGCGGAGCCGTAGTAGGTATGGTACCGCGCGGTCTCCTCGTAGGTGGCGACGCCGTTGCGGAACGTGATCCCGCGCCACGCGGCGAACAGGCGCAGCACCGGCGCGCCCAGGTCCCTGGCGACGCGAATCTGCTCGCGCACCATCAGCAGCTCGTTCTCGATGTGCTCGGGCACGGGGGAAGTGAAGTTGTTGTTGGCCGCCACGCCGCAGATTTCCAGGCCGAGCTTGTCCGCATAGGCGCGGATCTCCCGGCAGCGCTTCGCGTCGAGGTCCAGCGGGGAGCCGTGCGGGCGCTTGAGATCGATCTCCACGCCGTCGTAGCCGTACTTCTTGGCGGTGTCCATGAACTCCTCGACGGTGAGCGCCGGCCTGTCGTTGAACCAGGCGCCGGAGCAGGAAATGGAATACAGCCCTACCTTCATTGGTTTGACCTCCTCGTGATATAGGTTTGGGTCCTTGCGCGGGAAGCCGCCGGCCGGACGGCGCCCCAAATGCCACAACCGCGGTCGGGGATATCAGAAGCCCTCGATAAAGCGATCCACCACCAGCTGGCGGAACTCGGGCGAAAGCGATACGAAGTAGGCCGTGAAGCCCGTGACCCGCACCACCAGCGCGGGGAAAAGATCGGGGTTCTCGTTGGCGGCCATGATGGTGGCGCGGTCCAGCACGTTGATGTTGATGAGCGTGCCGCCCAGCGCGAAATGCGTCTTGATAAGCTGCAATACGCGGTCCGCGCCGCCCTCCTCGGCGCTCATGCGCGGATCGAACTCCAGCTGCAAAGGCGCGGTGTTGCCGTAGCCCGGCTGTACCCCCGCGATGCCGGTGGACTGCGCCGTGGCCGCGCCGTCCCGCCGGAAGCCCGGGTTGGGGTTGGCGCCGTGCGAGATGGGCGTGCCGGCCCTGCGGCCGTTGGGGGTGGCCCCCACCGCCTTGCCGAAGAGGATGGTATTGCTCCAGGAGAACCAGCCCGGCACCAGCGTGCGTCCTTCCCGCATGGGCTGGTTGTGCACCGCGGAGGAAAACAGCTCCGTAATGCGGACCGCCCAGCGGTCCCCCAGGGACTTCCCCTCACAGTACCGCTCGGACGAGGAAAGCATCAGCCGGATGCGCTCGCCCTGCGTGCCCGAAAAATCGGATCTGAGCGCCTCGGCCGCATCCGCGAACGTCAGGCGCTTTTCGCGCTCCACCCGCTGCTCCAGGGCGGCGAAGGAATCCGCGGCGACGGCGAGGCCCGCGCCGTCCAGCCCCACGGTCTTGAGGCCGGCGCACTGGGTGATATCCAGGCCCAGCTCCACGGTATCGCGCATCAGAAGGTCGATCACAAGCTCGGGAAGCTGCTCGTGCTGGTGCGCGAGGTGGAACTCGATCCCCGCGGCGGCGGTCTCCACGGCGATCTTCAGGTGCCGGCCGAACAGCTCGAACAGCCGCCCGGTGGAAGGCTCGCCGTCCTCCATCATCTCCCAGAACGCGACCTCGAACACCTTCGCGATGTTGATCTTGACGCAGTCGTTCATGGGGAACTCCACGCCCGGCGCGGCCATCCAGTTGCAGCCCACCGCGATGCGGCTGCGCGCGGTTTTCTCATCCGCGCCGTTTCTCATAAAGCCCTGCGTCAGCGGGATGTCTCCGCAGAAGCGGGGCCAGCCGTTGCGGTCGGTAAACAGGTACTCCACGGCCTTCCTCAGATACGCTTCGCTGCTGTTGGGATGCACGCGCACCGTGAGGTTCGCGGAAGAATTGAGCATGTGCGCGGCTTCGAGGATCAGATAGCTCAGATCGCATGTTTGATCCCGCCCCTCGTCGTCCACGCCCGAAAGCTGATAGTAGTGCGTTTCGATGAGCAGAAGGTCGGCGAGAAGAAAGCGCGCCTCGTCGCGCGTGAGGACGCCCGCCGCGATATCCCGCTCGTAATACGGCGTCAGGATTGTGTCGAGCTGGCAGCCCGCGCCGTCCCGGTCGTAGATGCGGGTGACGATGTTGTACCAGGCGATCCACTGGCAGGCTTCGATAAACGTCCGCGGCTCGCGTTCCAGCAGGTTCGCGTTGGCGTCGCGCATCATGCGCAGCGTCTCAAGAAGCTCGGGCCGGGTCTCCGTTTGCAGGAGCCGGTCGATCTCGGCGATATGCCGGGCGATAAACTGTTCGACCGCGAGCAGCACGGTCTCCAGCGCGTCGTAGAATTCCAGGCTGCGGCGGTTAACGGCCCGGTAACGGCGCACCTTCTCCAGCAGCCCCGGAAAGCCCAGCGCGAGCCCGATCGTAAAATCCGGCGCGCAGTGGGAATCCGCCCCGATGCCGGGGATGATGCAGTATTTTTCCTGCAGGGGCTTCAGGTTGTCGTACGGGAAGCGCGCCTCGTCCCAGACGCCCCCGGGGACGCGGTACTGCGTGAGCATGGCGCGCCAGCGGCCGCAGAGCATCTCGAGGGGATCCACGTACACCGGGTGCGCGTCCAGCAGCGCCGCGAAGTTCTCGGCGCAGGCCCTCGCCCCGTAGATGCCGCCGCCCGGCGCGCTGGGGATGGGCGTAAAGGAAAAATCGTCGGGCAGGGGCACGGTGCCGTAATCGTCGGCATCGGTATAGCCCTGCTGGCCGCGTTTCTGCAGCGTATGCTGAATTTTCTTTTCCCGCAGGAGCTGCATCCTGCGCTCCAGCGTCAATGTCTCCATAACGATCACCTCGCGAACGAATCCCTTATTCCAGGGGACGGGCGTTGACGCGCACAGGAATCCCTTCCGCGGCTGCCGCCTCCCCCAATGCCTTCATATGCGCGGGCGCGGGCTTTTCGAACCTCTGCGCCTGCCGCCCCAGCGCCGCGGCCTTGGAAAGCCCCAGCGGATGGTACGCGAGCAGCTCATAGTACACAAGGGTTTTGAGCCCGGCCGCGAAGCGCGCGATGGCGGAGATCTCCCCGGCCGTATCGTTCACGCCGGGCACCACGGGCGTCCGTAAAATAACGGGCAGCCCCATCCCCGACGCCTGCCAGAGGTTCTCCTTCACAAATCCGTTTACTTGCCCCGTCCAGCGCCGGTGCGCCTGAGAATCCCATATCTTCAGATCGGCCATCAGAAGATCGAGCTCTTCCAGTACGGGCCGCACGTACTCCGGCGGGAAGCAAAGGTTGCTCTCCATGGCCGTATGCACGCCGCGCTCCCGGCACGCGAGAAGGATCTCCAGCGCGAACTCCCTCTGGCAGAGGGGCTCCCCGCCCGAAAGCGTGATCCCGCCGTCCCCGCCGTAGTAAGGAGCGTCGAGCGCGACCTCCGCGAGCACGTCCTCCGCCGACGTTTCCCTGCCGCACAGCACCCGCGCGCCCGAAAAGCAGCCGTTCACGCACTGGTTGCAGCCGATGCACTTTTCGGGATAATAAAGCTCCTCGGGCCGGGGGGATATGGTCTCGGGGTTGTGGCACCAGGGGCAGCCCAGCTGGCAGCCTTTCAGAAACACGGTGGTGCGAAGCCCCGGCCCGTCGTGGATGGAGCTTCTCTGCAGGTCCGCGACGATACCGCTCATCAGCCGATCTCCCAGGCGATGTTGTTCACAAGCTCGGTCTTGCCGGATTTGGCGGAGCGCACGCCGGCGTCGAGGATGGCGAGCACGTCGAGATTTACGTCCATATCCAAGAAATCCGGCATGGGTTCCCCGGTATCCATATGATACGCGAAGGCGGTGGTGATGTTCTTCAGGTGCGGCAGGGGCGCGGGCTGGGGAAGCTCCGTCACGCCGCCGCTGTAATCCCGTATGACGACCGCGGCGTTCCCGTCGCGGTCGTTGAGGTAGGCCATGGCCTCGGAGCCGTAAAGCTCCGGCCCCTGCGAGAGGGAACCGACGGGCGCCGTCCAGGAGCCCTCCAGCACGGCGAGGCAGTTGGGGTAGCGCACCAGCATCGCCGCGTTGTCGTCCGCGCTGCCCCACTGGCTGTTGGTGTTGCAGCGCATGCCCATCGCGGCCTGCGCCCGCTCGCCGATGAGCCAGTTGCAGGCCATCGCGCCGTAGCAGCAGAAATCCAGCATCGCGCCGCCGGCGGTCGCCTCGTTGTGCCACCAGGTGCCCGCCTTCTCCAGGGGCGTTGTCGAATCCGACGTTTCCTCCACGCGCGGGTGCCGCACGCCCCTGCCCAGAGGGCCGGGATGCCCCACGATCTGCCGTACTTTGAGAAGCCTTCCCAGCCTTCCTTCGGCGAGGATCTGCTTCAGTTGCGGCATGAAGGGCATCCACGCCAGCGGCCAGTTGACGTAGAGCGCGCCGCCCGTTTCGGCCGCGATGCGCTTCATTTTGTAGCCTTCGGCAAGCGTCGCGGCCATGGGCTTTTCCACGCTGACGGCCACGCCGCGGCGCGCGCACTCGCGGAACACCTCGGCGTGCAGCGGCGTTTCGGTGCTGACGAACGCGATATCGGGGCTGCATTCGTCGAGCATGGCGAGATAATCCGTCCAATAGCGCACGCCCAGCCTGCCCGTGACGTAGGCGGTGTTCCAGCGTCTCGTAAAAGGCGCGGCGCCCGGATGCTCCTGCATGAGGGGCCTTGTGTCGGCCATGCCGCACAGCGTGATGCGCGGGTTGTCCAGGCAATCCTGCGCCATGTAGAGCGCGTGCATGTGCGCCGCGCCGATGATGACGGCCTTGTAGGTACGCTCCATAAGCGCCTCCGTATGATCGTTTGATGCAGCCCCGGCGGGCGGGGGCAATGCGCCCGCCCGCTCCGCCGGGACCGTTTGCCGCGGGCAGGCGAAGGCTTGGCTGCCGCCTTCTGCCGCCCGCTCCCCCGAGGCTGCGAAGTGATTATTTGATCTCGGACGTACGGACCTCGCGGCCCTCGCGCGCCGAAATGTAGAACGCGTCGATGATGGAGGCGACGTTGAGCGTCTCCTCGGGGCGGACCGGAAGCTCGCCCCGGCCTAAGAGATAATTCACCGCGTCCTCGAGCAGGTAGTAGTGGCCCGCAAAATCCTTGCCCTCGTGCTTGCCTTCCTTGAACACGCGGGGCGTGACGTCCGCCTGGTAGCGGCCGAGCGTGGTGCACATCTCCATGCTGGGGAGGCGGATTCCCGCCTTGGTGCCGGCGATGCTGATGCCGTATTCGTTGGGGAGGTTGACCGCCCAGGACGTCTTGAAATTGATGGACGCGCCGCCCGCGAGCCGCACCGAGCCCGCCGCGAACTCCTCCACCTCGAACTCCGAGGGCGAGAAGGGCCGCGCGTTGTTGACGCCCGCGGGCGCGCCGCTTTCGGCAAGGCTCGTGACGATATCCGTCTCGCTCCGCCCGATATAGGACGCCATGCTGCCCGATACGGCCTCCACCGCCGGGCCGCCCATGATCCAGAGGACGCTGTCGAACATATGCACGCCGAGGTCGCAGAGCGCGCCGCCGCCGTTTGCGTCCATCCTATGGAAGGTGCCCCACTTGGGGATGCCCCTGCGGCGGATCAGGTTGAACTCCGCGAAGTAGAGTTTGCCGAACTCCCCGTTCTGCGCGAGCTCCCGCGCCACCATGTACTCCGGCGTGTAGCGCAGCGTCTGGCAGGCGAAGAGCGTCTTTCCCTTGGCGGCGGCAAGATCGAAGAGCTCCTTCGTATCCTTGTAGGTCAGGGCCAGGGGCTTCTCGCAGGCCACGTGCGCGCCGTGCTCGAGCGCGAGCTTCGCCATCGCCTTGTGCGAGGCGTTGGGCGTGCAGACCGAAACGAGGTCGGGCTCCAATTCCTCGAGCATCTTCGCGGCGTCGGTATACCAATGGGGGATGCCGTGCCGCTCGGCGGTGGACTGGGCGGAATACGCGTTGAGATCGCATACGCCGGCGATCTCCACGCGGTCCGAAACCGCCCGGTACGCCGGGATGTGCGCTTTATTGGAGATCATGCCGCAGCTTATCAGCGCGGCCGTCAGTTTGCCGTCCTTCATGATGTTCCCTCCGTTCTAATTGTTGAGCGCCTCAAAAAACGCCTTCTGCACCAGCCGTACCCCGCCCATCGCGCTTTGCACCTCCCCGTAGGAGAAGGGGAGGATCGGCGTGGGCTTGAACACCGGCTCATATACGCGCTGCCCGGCGCGGGAAGCCACCAGTTCGAAGTATTCGGGCAGCAGCGCCATGAAGCTGCCGCCCAGCACCACGCAGCCGGGGCTGACGGTCTTGATCACGTTGTCGATGGCCATCACCAGGCAGTCCGCCGCGTGGGCGACCGTCCGTACACAGAGCGCGTCCCCCTGCCGGTAGGCGCGGACCACGTCCTCCACGGTAAGGTCCGGGATGCCCGCGAGCACGCTTTTTTCCCCCTGCGCGATGCGCCGCCCGATCTCGCTAAGGATGCCGTTGCCCGAAGAGACGGCCTCCAGGCAGCCCGCATCCCCGCAGTTGCAGTTGGGACCGCCCGGCTCCACCGTCAGGTGGCCGATCTCGGCCGCGGCGTTGTCCGTGCCGTAAAACACCTCGCCGTCGATCATCAGGCCGCCGCCGATGCCGATGGTGTTGACCATCACGGCGAAGATCACCGGATACTCGCGGCAGCGCGCCGAATCCGTCTCGGCCATGGCGCAGCCCACGGAATCGCGGTCAAAATACGCGGGCACGCCCAGCGTTTCGCGTACGAAATCCCGCACGGGCACGCGGCCCTTCCACCCGAAGTTGGGGGAGTTGACCATGACGCCCTGCTCGCGCTCATAGGGGCCGGCGGACATGACGCCCACGCCCAGCACGTGCTCCCTGTCCGCGCCGGCCGTCTCCATGAGGCGGCAAACGAGGCCGCACAGCTCGCCGAGCGTAGCCTGTGCGCCGGCGGACTGATCGCGCTTCTGAACGGCGGTAAAGCGTATCTCCCCGCCGAAGCCCGTAATCACGCCGATGATCTGATCCGCGCTCAGCTCCACGCCGACGATGTACGCCTTATCCCGGTTGATCTCCAGGATGATGGGCTTGCGGCCGACGTCCGACTCGCCCGCGCCGGTCTCGAGGATGTACCCTTCCTCCAGCAGCCGGTTCGCGATGTTCGTCACCGTGGAGGGCGTCAGCCCCGTTTCCTCGGCAAGCGCCTTGCGCGAAATGCCGCTTGAATCGAGTATCGTTTTGAGCACGAGGCTCATGTTACTCTTCTGCATCGTCCGGTTGTTGATGGTCTTTTGTTTCATCAGGTCTTGCTATGCCTTCCGTTTAATAGCAGCGGCGGTTTAGGTTAAATTGCACGGCAGCGGCGGCTTACAAAGTGGGCAGCGGATATATAAGGAGGATTGTTTGATTGATTTTTGCAATGCATTATTTAAATGTAGTATAGTGCACAGATGATTCAAATGCAAGGGCGCAATAAAGAAAATTTTCCTGCAAAGTAATAAAGAATATTTGCTGCGAAGCCGCAACAGGGTATCGCCGCCGCAGGCGGCGACGAGGGTTTTTTTTATTATATAGTGGGCGGGCTCCGCCCCCCACTCCCCCTGGGGACGAATGTTTACAATGAAAAGTTCTTTCTCAATAGGATGGCTCCCAACTCAGTCCGCAAAGATTGCCCGCGTTGCGGCGGGAGCCGCTTCCTTACGCTCCCCTGCGACAGCCCACAGGCTTAGTGCCCGAGGCGTCTCCCGCCAAGGGCTCACTGGCCTATACCCGCTTCACACCCGCGGGGGCGGCCGATTATTGGACCGGCGGTCTTGCGTGGGGCGGATCATCCCCAGGGGGCGTGGGGGCGGTTTCTGGACGTTAGGCAGCGAGCAAATCAGCCGGATCGTCCCCAGGGGGCGCGGGGGGCGGAGCCCTCCCGCTATGAAATAAAAAATCTCCCGTCGCCGCCGCAGGCGGCGATACCTTGTTCACCAGTCGGTGACGATTTCCTGATCCGTCCGGAGTTCACCAGTCGGTAACGATTTCCTGATCCGCCCAGAGTTCACCAGTCGGTGACGATTTCCCGATCCGTCCAGATATCGGAAAGCGCCTGCCGGACGCGGGTAAGGTACATCTCGCGCATGGCGACCTCCGTCACGCCGTTGAGGTTCGCGTAGAGGCGGCGCACGTCGCCCTTGTAGAGCTTGAGCACGTCGGGTTTTTTATCCGGGTTGAGGTAGGTGTAGGTAAGAGTCAGCTCGGGCTCGCCCCCGACCGAAGGGTTGTCAAGGAGTGTCCCGTCGTGGGCGGCGCTGGTCAGCAGCTTATAGAGCGTGCGGAAGCGCTCGATGTCGAGCTCCCTGCCGTTCAATGTCACCCGCTTCGTATCGTTGGTGTCGCCGGTGACGGCGAAATCGTAAGCCTTCCCCTCCGTCTCTATGGAGATGCCGGAGATATCCATCAGCATGGGCGAAAGGAACCACCGCACGCACAGCTTGCCGTATTCGATGTTCAGGAACGACGGCGCGGGCACCTCGTAGATGACCCGGTTGTCGTTGCAGGTCATGTAGCACTTGCCGTCCTTAACGAGGACCGTGAGCTTGTAGTGGGTTAAGGGCGCGTCGGTTCCGTTCTTGAGATCGAACTCTGCCTGCATGGTGGGATGATCGAAGCCGAATGCGGCGATCTGCCCGTCCGTGAGGTTGTAGCCCGCGACGCCGTTCGCCTTGATGCCCAAGAGCCCCCCCAGCACGTCCACGCCGTAGGTCTGGTCCAGCTCGTACACGCCGTTGCCGCGCACGATATGCGTGGCCGCGCCGAAGGAAAGCGCGTCCAGGGTCACCTGCGGGTCCTTCCCGGACACGGCGCGGATGGCGACCGGCTGCGCCAGGGGGCCGCCCGTGAACGTGACGTCCCCGAGCGCCGTCATTGGCGAGGACACCGCGAGCTTGGGCGTCACCATATGATCCAAATAGCCGGACTTCGGCTGGAGGAAGCACTCGACGCGCACCTTGCCGAACAGGTAGATATCCGGGCTTCCCGATACGGTGCAGTAATAGTTGCCGGTGACGACCTCCCGGCTGCCCACGGTGAGCGTGGCGAACTTACCGTTTGCATAAGAAATCTCCACCTGCGCCAGGGGAGCGTCGAGACCGTACAGGCGCATATCCTTCGAGGGCGCGCCGACGGTGCTGATGGATACCAGGTTGCCGCAGTAGCCCAGCATATCCATGAAGTTCTGTATGGCGACGAGCGGCGCGGGGATATCGTCCACCTCATAGCCTTCCCCCGTAAAGGCCACGTTCATGGTGCCGTAGGTGTTGCGGATGGAGACCTTCTTTACGTCGGTCGGAGGGTAATCGGTAAAGGTGGTGCTCTTGTCCCGCGTCTTGGCGGGGCTGAGCAGCAGTACGGCCGAGGCCGCGCCCAGCAGGAGCACCACGACCACCACGATGAGCACCAGACGGGTCTGCTTTTTCACGGCTGTTCCCTCCCGGCGCTCACTGGTAGCGGCGCACCAGCCAGATCGCGGTGCCCGCGGCCAGGACCGCCAGCGGCAGCACGGCCGCGAGAAGGACCCCGATGGCCGTGGACTGCGCGCTGCTCAAGGCCAGCGTCTTGCCGGAAAGGGACTTGGGCTCGATGGCGATGGCGTCCTTGCGCTCGGACAGGGAATTGAGCACGTCGAGCACATATTCGCTGTCCGCCAGCGAGGTGTTGTGCAGCGAATACTCGTCCAGCATCGCGGCCGAGGCCGAAACGAGCACGTTGGAGCGGGCCTCTACGTACCCCGTGGTGCCGTAGATCTGCTTGCTGGCCAGCACGAACGCCGGGATGGGGCCCCAGCGCGCGGCCTCCTTGGCGGTAAACGTATCCTGCGCGCTGGAGGGGCGCACGCCGCTTGTCTCGCCGAACTGCGCAAGGATCTCGGTATGGTTGTTGTCCTTGTTCGTAAAGAGCACCGTCAGCGGCCGGGAGAGCGGCATCAGCATTGGCCGCGCCGCGTCCTTGAGCATGCCCTTGTAGGTTTCGTTCACATAGCCTGCGACCGGGTAATAGGGCTGGTACTGGTAGGTCAGGGAGGCGGTCGTCTCAAACACGACGCCGTCCTCCACCGCCACGCCCCATTCTTTGAGGAACGCCTCCAAGTTGGGCAGGACCTTCTGCGTGACGTCCGCGCAATAGAACAGGGTCTTTCCGTACTTGCCGTTGTTAAAGAGGAAATCGTCCAGTTTTTTGAGCGAATCCTCGGAAAGGTCGATCTGCGGGGCGATCAGCATCAGGATGTTGACGGAAGCGCCGATGTCGTCCGTGGCGAGGTTGAGGCTTTCGACCTCGAAGTTGTTGTCGGTGAGGAGCTTCCCGAACGCGGCCTTGTCCGGCTCGCCGTTGCCGGTGAGGAAGGCCGCCGTCACCTGCCTGCCGCCCGCCACGTACGCGATGGCGGCCGATACCGCTTCCTCCGTGCGGGAGGAGGTAATGGTCATATTGCCCGAATCCGAATACTCATAGTTGAACAGGTTCGAAATCTGCAGCTGCCTGACCATGTCCCCGCAGGTCACGAGAACGTCCCCCTGCGAGAGCGTCAGATTGGGGAACCTGCTCGCGAACATCGGATCGGATACGTAATCCACGTATGTCAGCTTTACGCGGGGGGACAGGCGCGGGTACTGCTCCAGCATCCGCTGCGCCTGGATCAGGTAGGCGTTGCCGCCGAAGGTATCGGAAGCGGTGAGCACGTAGAGGTCCACGTCCCGAGTAAGGCCGGCGAGCAGTTCGCGGGTCTCCGCTCCCGCCTCATAAGCGGCGTTGGCGGTCAGGTCCAGCGAGAGCGGAGCCCGCTCGGAAAGGGCCGCCGCGAGGACGTTGACAAGCACCGTGCCCGCAACGACGAGGACCATTAAGAGCGCCAGGAGCAGCCGGCGCTTCCTGCGGCCGGCGCTTCCCGCGGCCGCCTGCGGCGCGGGCGTTTCGCCGGCCGCGGGGAGGTTGTTCGTATCGGGCGAATGTTTCTTTTTCATGGACGGCTCAGCTCCATCTCTTTCTGTCCAGCACCGCCACGGCAAAGCACAGGAACATCGCGGCGACGCTTACGAAGAACACCACGTTCTGCAGTTCGAGCACGCCCATCGTGAAGGGCAGGTAGCGGCTGTTGAAGGAAATGCCGTGGAGCACCGCCTTGACAAAGCCGTTCTCCACTGCCACGGCGAGGGAATCGATCAACATCAGAAACAGCCCCACGCCGAAGCCCGCGACCGCCGCGATGACCTGGCTTTCGGTCAGACCCGAAAGGAACAGGCACACGGCGATGAGCGTCACGCCCAACAGAAACAGCCCCAGGAAATTCCCGATGATGACGGGCCACGCGGGCGCGGCGAAGAAGGACATCGCCACGGCCTCGATGAGCGTGGAGGAGATGGCGATGAGGTACACCGTGAGCGCCGCGAAGTATTTCCCCAGCACGATGCCCGTGCGCGTGACGGGCGCGGTCAAGAGAAGCTGATCGGTCTTGTAGCGCTTGTCCTCGCTCAGAAGGCGCATCGTGAGGATGGGCACGAGGATGAGCGCCACCGAAAACAGCATCTTGAAGGATGCGCCCATATCGGTGGTGCTGCCGTAGAGGTTGTACGTCAGAAAATAATAGCCCGCAAAGAAGAACATCGCGCCGATGAACACGTACCCCAGCGGGGACTGGAAGTACGCCCGAAGCTCGCGCCGGAAGACCGCCCTCATTGTGCTTCGCCCCCCTTCGTTCTCTGCTCATGGATCAGGTGCAGGAAGATATCCTCGAGCGATTCGTCGTTGCCGTGCGTGTAGAGGAGGGGCAGGTCCGCCTGCGCCAACGCGCGGAACACGTCGGCGCGGATATCGCGCATCGCCGCGCTTTCGATCACGTACTCGTACGCGCCGGGCTCCTTTTCCTCGGGAAGCTGCCTAAGTTCCCGGAGATCCGGTATCGCCGAGAGCGCCGCGAGCACGGCCTCCGGCTCCCCCAGCACGCGCGCGGCCACGCGGTGGGTCGCGAGCACCTTGCGGCGCAGGTTGTCGGGCGTATCGTCCGCGAGGAGCCTGCCCTCGTGCAGCACGATGACGCGCGAGCAGATGGCCTGTATCTCCGAAAGGATGTGGGAGGAAATGATGACCGTGCTGTGTTCCCCCAGGCGCCTGATGAGCGCGCGGATCTCGATGACCTGCGAAGGGTCCAGGCCCACCGTGGGTTCGTCCAGGATCAGCACCTTGGGGGAGCCGATGAGCGCCTGCGCGAAGCCCACGCGCTGCCGGTAGCCCTTGGAAAGGTTGCGGATCACGCGGTTGACGATGGCCGATATGCCGACCTCCTCGCAGATGGCGGCGACGTGCTCCCTGCGGCCCGCCTTCTTCACGCCCTTGAGATCGCAGACGAAGTCAAGGTATTCCCTCACCCGCATATCGCTGTAAAACGCGGGCGTTTCGGGCAGGTAGCCGATCACGCGCTTGACCTCCAGCGGCTCGCGGAAGGCGTCGTGCCCGTCGATTACGACCTCCCCCGCCGTGGCCCCGATATAGCCGGTGAGGATGTTCATGGTGGTGGTCTTGCCCGCGCCGTTGAGGCCCAGGAGCCCCAGAACCTCGCCCCGGGCGATGTCGAAGCTCACGTGGTCCAGCGCCAGCTTTTCGCCGTATTGCTTTGTCAGACCCTGCACATGGATCAAGAAAGGCACCTCGCTTTTGCAACGGAATGCACAAATTCGCGAAAAATGTAAATGGATGTCATATGTTGATCGATTTTGAACCTTAGGGCTATTATACGGTGCCGCCGCGTGAAATGCAAACCCAACATCATGGCAGAAATATGAACGCCGCAATCCGCCGTGCGGTTTGCGGCGCTTCCGGCGGACGGCAGAGAGAGCGTCACTTCCACCCCGCCGCCAGCAGCCGCGCGCGGCCGGTAAGCGCGCAGACTTCCCCCGCGGGCAGGAAGGCGGTATCGCCCTTGCGCAAAATAAGCTCCCCGGCCTGCGCCTCGCCTTCGATGCACACAAGCGCGCGGAAGGAGGCGGCGGGCGCTTCAAAAGACAGCCTGCCGTCCACGGCGATTCCCGAGAGCGTGAAATACGGGCAGCGGGTGATCTCCCACGCGCCTTCGGGCGCGGGCGGATCGGCGAACGGGGCCTGCGGCCGGAAACATAGCTCCGCCACCTCCAGCGCCTGCGCGATGTGAAGCGGCCGGGGCTTTCCGTCCTGCCCCAGCCGGCCGTAATCGTAGACGCGGTAGGTGATATCCGAGCTTTGCTGGATCTCCGCGAGCACGATGCCGCGGCCGATGGCGTGCAGCGTCCCGGCACGCACCATGTACGCCTCGCCGGGCGCAACGGGGCAGCGCAGAAGCGCTTCCTCCACGGTATTGTCCGCTATGCGGCGGGCGAACTCCTCTTTTGTGAGATCGCGGTTGACCCCAAGATACAGGCAGGCGTCCGGCTCGGCCTCAAGGATGTACCACATCTCGGTCTTGCCGGGGCTGTTTTCGTGCAGGCGGGCGTAATCGTCGCCGGGGTGCACCTGCACCGAAAGGTTCTCCCTCGCGTCGATCAGCTTGACGAGTATGGGAAACGCGTCCTCCGGGGAAAAGCCCGCTCCCACGGCTTCGGGGTGCAGGCGGACGTAATCCGCGAGGGCCATGCCGTCGTATTCCCCGCCGCGAATGACGCTCATGCCGTGCCGGTGCGCCGAGACCTCCCAGCTTTCGGCAACGGCGGGAAGCGGGGTTTGCTTGCCGTATTCCTCTTTCAGGCGGGTGCCGCCCCAGATATAATCCATTAACGCGGGCGTGAGCCTGAACATTTATCCTCCCGTGCGCACCGCCAGCCCCATCGCCGCGCCCATTTGCGCGAAAGGAGCGAGCGCCTCGGGGGAAAGCGTCCCCCCGGGCGGCCGGCGGCCCAGCTTTTTGTACTTCCCGCTCCCCAGCGCGTGGCAGGGCAGCAGGTGTACCTCCGTTATACCATACTTCGCGGCGAGCGCAAAGATGGCGGCCATGCTTTGTTCGTCCGCGTTGAAGCCGGGAATGACCGGCACGCGGCCGACGACCCGCGCCCCGGCGTCTTTTAGCGCCGCAAGCGATGCCAGCACGTCCGAAAGCTCGGCCCCCGTGCCCGCCCTGAGCACCGCCGCGTCGGCGTGCTTGAGATCGAACAGGAACAGCCTCGTATCGGCGGCGGCCTCCCGGTAGAGCGCGGGGTCCGCAGTACCCGCCGTTTCCACGGCGGTGTGGACGCCTTCCTTCGTCAGCGCGCGCACGAGAGTCAGCGCGGCCTCGGGCTGAAAAAAGGGCTCCCCGCCCGAAAGCGTGACCCCGCCGCCCGAACGCTCATAGTAATCCCGGTCCCGCAGGAGCAGCCGAACCAGCGCGGGGATCGCCCACGCCTCCCCGGCGTACGTGATCGCGCCCGCGGGACAACTTTCCGCGCACGCGCCGCAGACCGCGCAGCGTCCGCGCAGGAACACGGGGCCCTCCCGCCACGCGACCGCCCCGTGCGGGCAGGCCTTTTCGCACGCGCCGCAGCGGACGCAGCGGCGCTCGTCGTAGAGAAGCTCGCGGCCGGGGCTCTGCGTTTCGGGGTTGGCGCACCAATAGCACCTGAGCGGGCAGCCCTTGAAGAATACCGTGGTGCGGATGCCCGGCCCGTCGTGCAGCGCGAAGCGCTCGATCTCGGTAAGAAAGGCGGCGGGCTCAGCCATAGAGCACCCTCGACATCAGCTCCTGCTGGATATCCGGCTCCAGGTCCACGAACACCGCCGAAAACCCGCTCACCCGCACGATCAGGTCCCGGTGGGCGTCGGGATGCGCCACGGCGTCCTCCAGCACGCCGCGGTCCACAACGGTAATCATCGCCTGGGGACCGCCGCGCGCAAAGTAGACCGACAGCAGCGCCTTGATCTCGTCCCGGTTCCCGTTGAAGAGCGCGGGGGTGAACTTCATGTTCTGCACCGAGCCGCCGTGCAGCCCGGCGTCGAATTTGGCGAGGGAATTGAGCATGGCGGTGGGGCCCGCCTTGTTCGCGCCGCCCTGCGGGTTGTTGGCGGGGTTCATGAACGTCCCCGCGAAGCGCCCGTCGTAAGAGGCGGCGGTGCGGCGGCCCCACTCGGTATTGAGCTGGTTGTTGCTGATGACGATGAGATAATACTGCATGCCCGCCCGGATGCCGCGCTCCCGGATGCCGTTTGCCACGTATTCGAAGAGCTCCACGGCGAGACCGTCCGCGCGCGGATCGTCGTTGCCGTACTTGGGGCACTCCCACAGCTCCCGCCGCAGGCGCGCGTTTCCCTCGAAATTGGCGTTCGCGGCGTCCACCACCTGGCGGAGCGTATACTTCTTGTGCTCGTACACCGTTTGCCGGATGGCGGCAAGCGAATCCGAAACGTTGATGTTGCCGTAGGTCTCGTTGGTGCCGCCGAGGTAGCGCACGCCGCCGTCCAAGAGTGCCTTCCCCCGGGCGAGGCAATCGTCCATCAGGATGCTGGTGAACAGGAAGCTGACCTCCTCGTTCATGGCCTCGTAGGAGCGCGCCTGGGCATGGACCGAAAGATCGAAGTAATAATCGAGCAGACGCTTATACTGCGCGAGCAGGCCGTCGAACGTACCCAGCTCTTCCGGCGGCAGCAGCGGTACGGGGCCGGACTTTTTCACGCCGTCCATGGGGTCCTTGCCTTCGTTGAGGCTGATCTGCAGGAGCTTCAACAGATTCAGGCAGGTGTTGGGCGTGCCGGTGGACTGGCCCTGTATCACGAACTCCCCGCAGCCGAAGGGCACGTACTGCTCGGCCGCTTGTTCGTCCACGCGCATGGCTCGCATGGCGGCGGGAACGTTGACGTCGTCGTTGTAGAGCGTGGGGTAGGTCGCGCCCGCGCCGATGCAGTCCAGCGCGGCGTCCATGATGTCCCCGGGCGTGTTTTTGTCCAGGCGCAGCGTGAACTGCGGCTCCACGAAACGGTGGTTCTTCGCCACCTTCAGCGCGACGCGCGCGAAAGCGTCCCCCGCCTCTGCGTCCGGCCTGCCCCGGCCGCCCACGATGATGCGGCCGTTCACGGTGGTGCGCCGGTTCTCGATCATCCGCCACAGGCAGGAAAGGTACCGGTACGCCTCCTCTTCGGTCAGGCGGCCCTCCCGCATGTCCCTCAGCAGGAACGGGCCTAAGACATCGTCCATGCGGCCGTAGTTGATGACGCCCGCGATTAGAGCGTACAGCCAGAAAAGCTGCAGCGCCTCTAAAAACGTGGCTGGCGGCGCGGACTTCACGGCGACGAGCGCGTTCCGCATGGCAAAAAGCTCCCTTTGCCGCCCGGGAGGCGCCAGCTTTGCCTGCTCCCGCGCCATATCCGCGTAAAAATCGCAGCAGACGCCAAAGAGCTCCAGCGCCTCCAGGCAGCCCCGGTAGAAGGGGCTTTCGCCCCGTTCGCGGGCGAGACCTTCGATCCGCGCCCGCAGCCCGCCGATCCCCAGCTTCAAAAGCGTGCGGTAATCGAGCATCATGCCCGAAAGCCGGGCGGTGGCGATAAGCGGAAAATCGGTATCGATGAACATCCCCACGGTGTCGTCGGTGAGGACATCCTTGCAGTATTTCGTCTTGACGTCGTGTTCCAGCCAGTAGGCGTAGAGTGCGTCCGCGCGCGCCTTTTCTTCATTGCCGGGCAGGCTGTCCCGGAACGCGCGGAGCTTATTGAACACGCAGTAATGCCCCACGCCGCCCAGCGACGTGACGCACCCGAAGCCGATGGGCAGAAAATCCAGCCTTCCCGCGAACAGGTCCCCCGGATCGATGCGGCGAAGGAGCGCGGGATACAGCACTTTTAAGCACCGCGCCTCGCGCAGGGCTTTATCTAAGCCTTCCGATTCCGCGTGCGCCCGGGTATAAGCCTCCATAACGGCCAGTTGTTCCAGCGGAGACTTTTCGGGCGGCAGCTTGCGGCTGACCTCCACGTTCTGGGGCTGCTCCGCGTGAAATGCCATGTGAATTCCCCCTTATAAACTCAGTGCCTCTTGCGCTCCGCGTCCCGCCAATTATCTTGGTAGCCGCCCATCAGGTCCACAAAGCGCTTGGCGGTCAGGTGCGGCCGCGTGATGGCGCTGCCCACCACCACCGCGTGCGCGCCCAGATACAGGCACTTCATGGCGTCCTCGGGCGTGTAAATGTGGCCTTCCATCATGACGTACGCCTCGTCCCCCAGTTCCCGGCACATGGCCGCGAACTCCCGCATATTGGGCTCCTCGATCTGCTTGGTCGCCTCGGTATACCCGTAGAGCGTGGGGGCCACGATATCCGCGCCGAGGTCCGCCGCGCGGCGCGCCTCCCGGATGTTCGACACGTCCGCAAAAATGATCGCCTCGGGCAGCGCCTCCCTGACGCGGGGCAGCAGCTCGTACGCGGGGCGGCCTTCCGCCGTCAACTGCTCGGTGCAGTCGAGCGCGACGATCTCGGCCCCGGCGCGATAGACGTTCACGGCCGCTTCCAGCGTCGGGGTGATGAACACGTCCGTGCCGTCCTTCCATATTTTATGCAGACCGATGATGGGCAGCTTCACCGCCGCGCGGATGGCGGCGATCTGCTCGGGGCTGTTGGCGCGGATGCCCGCGGCGCCCGCCCATTCCGCGGCCTGCGCCATCTTGACCACGATATCGTCGGTATAGATGGGATCGTCCCGCTGTACCTGGCAGGAAACGATCAGCCCGTTCTTAAGGGATTCCAGCAGCGCGCGCTTACGCGGATCCGTCGTCTTCATATATGCCTCCATGTTTGTTCTCTGTCACCATTATAAAGCAAAAGGTTTGCAAATACAATCAAATATTTGCAAACCGGGTAGTTGTAGCGCATTTTGGGGATACCGGGGCACCGTAAAAGCTCAATCCACCAGCACGAAGTTCGGCGGCAGGCGCATCGGCTCGGCGGGGCGGTTGCAGAATACGGTATCGAATTCCGAAAGGCCGGCCACGCGGACCGCCGCGCGCTTCGAAAGCTTGGAGGCGTCCAGCAGCAAATAGGAGGAGGCGGCGCACTGTATGGCGGTCTGCTTCATGCGCATGCACTCCATCTCGGTGGTGAACACGGTGTCCAGCCGGATATCCGCGCCCAGGCAGCCGATGAACGCGTGGTCGAAATGGAACATCCGGAGCATGTTCTCCGCGACGGGGCCCACGAACATGCCGTCGATATAGTCGTACTTGCCGCCGGCGACGAACAGGTCGCACTTGCGGTCGGCAAGGCGCTGCAGCACCAGGTTGCTGTACGTCACCAGCTGCACGCGCTTGGCGCTTAAAAAATCCGCCAGCGGCGCGATGCTGGTGCCCACGTCCAGAAACACGCACTCCCCGTCCTTGACGCGTTCGGCCGCGGCGCGCGCCACCGCCAGCTTTTCGGCGTTGTGCAGCGCCCGCTTGCTGCGCATGGTCAGTTCCGCCTCGCCCGCGCCGTCGGGCCCGTTGAGCTGCATGGCGCCGCCCTGCACGCGTTTGAGCCTGCCCTGCTGCTCCAGCTTCTCAAAGTCCCGCCGGACCGTCGCCTCCGAGATGCTAAGCTCCGCGGCGATGCTCTTGTAATCGATCACGCCGCGTTCGTTGAGACAGTTGAGAATGTACATGCTCCTTGCCGATGCGATCATATGGTCCCTCACATATCTTTTTTGCGTAAAATCAGCGCTGGTCGAGATAGGCCGCGCCGATGATTCCCGCGTCGTTGCCCAGTTGGGCTGGTAGTACGGGCGGTACGCCGATGACGTCCGACGCGAACACGTATTTCGCGATGCCCGCCCGGACGCGGTCCAGCAGGAAAGAGCCGGCGCTGGATACCCCGCCGCCGATCAATACCACCTGCGGCCGGAACACGTTGACGAGCGAGCCCGCGCCCGCCGCCACGTAGTCCGCGTAGCGCTCAACGAGCGCGAGGGCGGTAGCGTCCCCCGCCTTGGCGCAATCGAATACCGCCCGGCCGGTCACGCCCTCGAGCCTGGACGCTTCGTGCAGCGCGCTTTCGGGGTGCCCGGCCATGGCGCGTTTGGCGTCGCGGATGAGCGCCGTCACCGACGCGTAGGCCTCAAAGCAGCCCTCGATGCCACAGGTGCAGGGTTCCCCCCCGTATACGAAGCGGGTATGGCCCAGCTCCGTGCCCATGCCGTCCGCCCCGCAGTAGAGCTTGCCGTTAAGGATCACGCCGCCCCCGACCCCGGTGCCCAGCGTAAACATCAGCACATCCGAATACCCCTGCGCCGCGCCCGCCACGGATTCGCCCACCACCGCGCAGTTGGCGTCGTTGCCGATGAGCACGGGCACGGGCAGGTGCTTTTCCAGCTCCTCCCGCAGGGGGACGTTCTTCCAGCTCGTGTTGTTGGAGAACACCAGCCGCCCGGTGTTGGGGTTGATGCAGCTTGGCGAGCCCACGCCCACCACCGGGAAATCCGCGACCGAAAGCCCGGCCAGCTCCGCGGTTTCGCGCGCCGCACGCGCGATGTCGGATACGACTTCCACGAACGAGCGGGAAGCCCCGGTCGCCAGCGAGTGCTTCTGAACGATGTTGAAATTTTCGTCCACAACGCCGGCTTTGATACCGGTGCCGCCCAGGTCAACGCCCAGCCTGTATTTCATGGCTTTCTCCTCATCGTAAAAACGTTATGCGTCCATGATACACTATTCCGAGTTTTTTCTGCAAAACTCTTTGCATCTTTCGCATCCCCCCGTGGCGGGATGCTCCGCCATCCCCCCGAAGCGGCAAGACTCAGGAAACGCAATACAATCGTCAAAACCGGCGACCTGTGCGCCGGTTTTGACACATTGTACGCCCGCCGGCCGCGCCGCAGGCGCAGGCGGACGTGAGAAACCCCGCCGCAGCGGCCCCGCACAAAAGCGAAGCTTTTGCGCGGACGTGAGAAACCCCGCCGCAGCGGCCCCGCACAAAAGCGAAGCTTTTGCGCGGACGTGAGAAACCCCGCCGCAGCGGCCCCGCACAAAAGCGAAGCTTCTGTGCGGGCGTGAGAAGCCCCCGAAGGGATCCCGCGCGAACGCCGCAGGCGTTTGCGCGGCTATACGCCCGCCGGCCGCGCCGCAGGCGCAGGCGGACGTGAGAAACCCCGCCGCAGCGGCCCCGCACAAAAGCGAAGCTTCTGTGCGGGCGTGAGAAGCCCCCGAAGGGATCCCGCGCGAACGCCGCAGGCGTTTGCGCGGCTATACGCCCGCCCGCTTGAGCGAAGCGTCCACGAACGCCTTGGCGCGCGCGGTGTCGCCCTCGTCCACGTGCTCGACGATGAGCGGTATGTTCGGATGTTCGCACGCGAGCAGCTTGCCGTAAAGCTCGTAATTGAGGACGCCCAGGCCCGCGGCCGGAAGCTCCACCCCGCCCGAGCCGCGGAAGGTGTGCGACTCGTCCGCGTCGATGGCGGCGTGCTTTTCCCCGGTATCCGAGGCGCGCCTGCAATCCTTGGCATGGGCGATCTTCATATAGGGGGAGAGCCTGTCGAAGATCAGGCGAAGGGTATCGTCCACGCGATCGATATTGGAATCGTCGAAGTAGTTCGTGGGATCGCATATCAGGCCCAGGCTGGGGCTCGCTACGTCCCGGAACATGCGCTCCACCCGCTCCACCGAACCGATGACGTTGTTGACGTAGTTCTCCACGATGAACGTCGCGCCGTAATCCGCGGCGTAGGAAGCGAGCTCGCGGATGATGGCGACGGCTTCCTCGTACGCCTCGGGCGCGGCGTTATAGTCGTGCCAGACCCAGTCGCTGTCCGGGTTGTAGGTGCCGGTCTCGCTCGCGACGTACGGGCAGCCGAGATCCCGCGCGTAACGCATCATCATCTTGAGGTATTCGATATTGGCCTTTCTCTTCGCGGGATCGGGATGCACGAAGTTGGTATAGCCGGATACCGCGATAATCGGCAAATTGGCGTCGCGGAATTTATCGCGGATGAGGTTGGCCTTTTCCTTGGTAAGGGGTTCCTTCGCGGCGTCGCAGTCCCTAAAGGAAACGTCGAGCTGGACGCAGGAGAAGCCCTCCGCCTTGATGCGGCGGATGGTCTCGTCGATGGTGCAGGGGTAATAGCCCGTGAAGATGCCGACGCTGATCATGGCGCTTTCCTTTCCTTATGCGAATTTTGTGGTGTTACATTAGCTCCGAAAGCCGCACGGTACGCTCCTCGCGGATGGATTTGTAGCACGCCTCCACGCAGGCGATGGTTTTGACGTTGTCCGCCGCACTGATTTCGGGTACGGCGTCCTCCTCCACCGCGCAGAGGAGGCTCGCCATGGTCCCCTCGAACGCGTCCGGGAACCAGACGGTGTCCCACCCGGGCGTGATCCACGCACCTGGGAACTGTTTGGAGGTAAAGCGCAGGCGGCTGGGAGAGCGGGCGGGATAATCCGGCCAGCCGACGCTCCCTTCGGCCATGCCCTCCGTCCCTTCCACGCGCCAGCGGATGTAGATATCCCTCTCGCAGGGATCGCCGGGCCCGGCCCAGACGTCGTCGAGGCTGGTGGCCAATAAGCCCTGGTCGTACTGGAAAGCGTATTGCGTGATGCCGTCCACATGCGGGAAGCAGGAGCGCGGGTCGGTGCGGCATACGGCCGTGACGCGCGCCGGGTCCCCGAACAGATAGCGGAAGATGTCCACATGGTGGATGCCCATTCCGAACAGCTCCAGCTTGTCGTACTCCTTCAAAAACGTCTGCCAGTGGGGGACCGCCCGCATCTCGATGGTGGCGATGACCGGCTCGCCCAGCAGGCGGTCGTCCAGCAGGCGCTTGAGCGCGCGCATGGACTGATCGTAGCGCATGTTGGAGTTGACGGCGATCTTCACGCCGTACTCCTCCCCCAGCGCCGCGATCTCGCGTGCGGCGGCAAGATCCATGGCCGACGGCTTCTGGCAGAGGATGCCGCGGATGTTCTTGCGCTTCACCGCCTCGCGTACGATATCGGGCTGCTGATCGGGCGGGAAGGCGATATCCAGGATTTCGATCGAAGGGTCCTCCAGAAGCGCCTGCCAGTCCGCATATACCGCGGAAATGCCGTGGCGCCCCGCGACCTTTTCGGCGTGCGCCCTCGTGCGCGAAGCGATGGCGACCGGATTGAACCCCGCGTTGCGGTAGGCGACGAGATGGCAGTCCTCCATGATAAAACCCGCGCCCACGCAGCCGATCCGCCAATCCTTGTGCGCCGGCATGCGGGGTTTTGTGGCCTGTTCCAGCCGGGAAACGATGTCCTCCATAGTAGCGGCCTCCTGTCGGCTTACGCCTTCTGTGCTCCCGAAAGTTCCGTTCCTTCTTCTATCACGGGCAGTACAAGCGTGCCCGCCGCCTCCCGGCGGCGCGCCTCGTCCATCATTTCCTTCGTGCGCGTGCAGCCGAACCGGCTCCCGCCCGCGGCGCGCACCAGGAGCGCGTCGTCGAGCTTGCGGACCCCGCCCGCCGCCTTCACCTGCATACGCGCCGGCGTATTGGCGCGCATCAGGAGCAGATCGTGCAGCGTGGCGCCCGAGGGCGCGTAGCCCGTGGAGGTCTTGGTAAAATCCGCCCCCGCGGCCGCGCTGATGCGGCACGCGGCGAGCTTCTGCTCGTCGTTGAGGTAGGCGTTTTCGAAGATGACCTTCACGAGCGCGCCGGATCCGTGCGCTTCCTCCACCACCGCGCGGATGTCCGCCTCGGCCTCGTCGTAAAGGCCGGAAAGCACCCAGCCGATGTTTTGCACCATATCCACCTCCACCGCGCCCTGCGCGATGGCGAGCTTCGTCTCCGCCACCTTAATCCCCGTGCAATGGGAGCCGTGCGGGAAGCCCACTACCGTTGTGACCTTGACCGGGCTTCCCCTGAGGACCTCCGCCGAGAGCGCGACGTCGCACGGCCGCACGCAGACCGATACGCAGCCGTAAACTTTCGCGAGCAGCAGCCCGTCTATGATCTGCTGCCTCGTGAACGTCGGGTTGAGCAGCGAGTGATCGATCATCATCGCGATATCGTGCGCGGTTACGTCAGCCATACTTCATGCTCCTTTGACAAAAAATAAGCGAATGCAAGACATGAGAACGAGATCAAACTTCTTCTTATACAGCGTAGCGCGCTCCCGGGCGGTTGTCAATCCAAAATGACGTATTTTTTTCATGCACGCAAAATTTTGTAAGCCGTTGCAGGGTTTTGCCGAACTTGGTATACTATATGCGGGATCCACCGAACCGCATTTCTCGCGCCACATCAAATCAAAGAAGGAGCAACCGCCATGCAGAAAACAAAGGTCGCCATTTTGGGAGCCGGCTTCATCGCAGAGATCCATGCCGAAAGCTACCGCCGGTTCGTGCCCGAGGCCGAGGTGATCGCAAACTACGCGCGCGATCCCGAAAAGGCCGCGCATTTCGCAGAACTTCACGGCATCCCCCGTTCCTACAGCGATTTTGACGCGCTCCTTGCCAACGAGGAGTGCGACATCGTGGACATCTGCCTGCCCAACGACCTGCACCACGATTTTTGCGTCAGGGCCGCCGGGGCGGATAAGCACGTCATCATCGAAAAGCCGCTGTGCCTGACCCTGGCCGAGGCGGACGAGATGATTGGTGTCTGCCGCGCCCATCACAAAAAGCTCATGTACGCCGAAGAACTCTGCTTCGCCCCCAAGTACGAGCGCGTGCGCGCCATTGTGGAAAGCGGGGCCGTGGGCAGCGTCTACATGCTCAAGCAGTGCGAAAAGCACTCCGGTCCCCACAGCCGCTGGTTCTACGAATCCGGCCGCGCGGGCGGCGGGGTCATGATGGACATGGGCTGCCACGCCCTCGCCTGGTTCCGCTGGATGCTCAAGGGCGCGGCCGTGAAGAGCGTATACGGGGATTTCTCCACCGTCATGCACGATACCGACGGCGAGGACAACGCCGTCACCATGGTGGAGTTTGAGAAGGACGGCCGCAAGGTCCTCTGCGTCGCCGAGGACAGCTGGGCCAAGCACGGCGGCATGGACGACCGCATCGAGGTCTACGGCGACCGCGGCGTAGCGTACGCCGACCTGTTCCGGGGCAACTCCTCCCTGATTTACAGCGCGGACGGCTACGACTACGCCAGTGAGAAAGCGGGCGCCACCTCGGGCTGGACGTTCCCCGTCTTCGAGGAAGCCTTCAACCAGGGCTACCCGCAGGAGCTTAAGCATTTCGTGTCCTGCGTGCGTGAGGACAAGGAGCCCGTCGTCACCGGTTCGGACGGCCGCGCCGTGCTGGAGCTCATCAACGCCGCCTACGCCGCCGCCGGCCGCGGCGCCAAGGTGGCGATGCCCTTCGCCGAGGCCGACGTAAACAGGCCCATCGAGCTGATGTGGCGGTACCGGAAATAAACGCTTGTAACGCCGGCGGGCCCATTTTTGCTTCCGCAAAAATGGGCCCGCCGATTGAGGCGTTCTTTTATAGACGCTTAGAATATTTTTGCCAGTTCATACCCTTCGTGAATCGCGTAGTAGATGTTTCTTGCCTGCGCCGAATCCCCGATGTTATAGACGCTGTTCAGTTCGCTTTCCAGCTCCTTATAGAGGGTGTTTTCCGCCTTATATCCCGTTGCGATGATCACCGTGTCAGCCGCGATCAGGCTTTCCCCATCCTTGTTTCTGACTTTGACGCCCTTGTCGTTGATTTCAAGGATTTCTGTAGAGAGCAGCACCTTTCCTTTATAGAAATCAATCAGGCGTTCGGCGTGGTCGATATCCGAGACGTGTCCGGCAGGCATAAATTTAGGCAGTACTTCCACGATCGTTACATTGTGCCCTTCTTCGAGCAGCCAGATGCCCGTTTCAACGCCGACCTGGCCCGCCCCGATAATGACGACATTCTTCCCGGCTTTCGTAACGTCGTTGAGAATATCTTTGGCCAGGTAGACATTTTTGCCGTCCTTGCCCTTTATATTGGGGACGAAAGGCTTCGAGCCCAATGCCGTGACGACGATGTCGGCCTTTTCTTTCAGGATGCTTTCCTTGGTCGCGATGGTATTCAATTTTACATTTACGCCAAGCTCGTTCAGTTCATTTGCGTACCAGTCGGCGAGCTGCAAGTCGTGCTTCTTAAAACTTGCTTTGGACGCGGGCAGCAATTCCCCGCCGATCCTGTCCCCTTTCTCGATCAGGGTGACGTCGTGGCCCCGCAGGGCGCTCACTCTGGCGCACTCGGCGCCGCCGGGCCCTCCGCCGACCACGAGCACTTTTTTCTTCTGATCCGCCGGGGTCAGTTTGTTTGTGAGCTCGTTTGCGCATTGCGCGTTGACGGCACAGCTTACTCTTCCCGCCGTGGAAATACGGTTTGAGCATCCGAAATTGCAGCTTAAGCAGGGGCGGACCCTTTCCGGATGACCCTCGCGGACTTTATTGGGCAAATACGGGTCCGCCAGGCTCGGACGGCCAAGGCTCACCATATCGCATTTTCCGTCCCGGATCGCCTGGGCGCCGGTATCCGGATCATCCATGCGCCCCGCCACGATGATCGGGACGTTGACCGCCTTTTTGACCTGCGCCGCCGCATCCAGATACAGGGCGTCTTTCTGGAACACGCCCGGATGGCTCCAGTAATGCGCATCATAGCAGCCCAAGTCGATGTTCAGCGCGTCGTACCCCGCGGCGACAAGCAATTTGGCCGCTTCGATGCCCTCGGGCAGATCCCTCCCCATTTCAATAAAGTCCTCGCCCGCAACGCCGCCGACCCGCGGGCATTTCATATAGTGCTTGGGGCTGTAGCGCAGCGAGACGGGGAATTCCTTGCCGCAGTATTTCTTGATTGTCTGCACGATTTCCGTGGCAAACCGGTAGCGGTTCTCAAAGCTCCCGCCGAACCTGTCCGTCCTGTGGTTGAAGTATTCCGTAGCAAACTGGTCGAGAAGGTAGCCCTCGTGCACCGCGTGTATTTCAACGCCGTCAAACCCGCAGTGTTTCGCAAACGCGGCGGCGTGGCCGAAAGCCTTGATGTATTGCTCCACTTCTTCGGTCGTCAATTCCCTTTGAATGACCTTCGGATCCCATTTGTTTTCATAAGCGGAGGCCCCGACGGCTTTTTTTGCGATCATCGGCACCATACCGGCTCTTCCGAACCCGGCCGTTAACTGAAGGAATATTTTGCTCCCGTACGCGTGCACCTTCTCGGTCAATTTGCTGAACTGCTGCATTGCGCGCCATTTGTCCGTTCTTTCGGTGCAGAACAGAACCGTCGGATTCGTCCCTTCGAACTCGTCCTCCACAACGCAGATGCCCGTAATGAGGAGACCGATGCCGCCTTTCGCGCGTTCGACATAGTATTCGACGCCTTCATCTTTGAGAAGACCTTCCTGGTCCACCAATCCGAACGGGCCCATCGGCGACATTGCGTATCTGTTTTTGATTTCACATCCTGCGATCTTGATCGGCTGAAATAACTCTTCATGCTGTTTTAACATTGCGATTCTCCTTATTCATATAAATAGAACCGATTCGTCGAACGCATTCGGTTAAATTCAAGTATATACGTTTCATTCTGCTTTTCAAGTGTTTTTTGTTATTTGATTAACAAAATTTTGGGGGATTACAAATGATACCCCCGGCCGGCGGAAACCGCCGCAGCCGGAGGGTATCACTATGATTTCACGATTTATTTGCTGATGCTTTGCAGAAAGACTCGGGTGTATGTTTCGATCTTGTTCAAGAGGTCAAACGAGCCGTTGGCTTGGACCCACCACGCGTCGGTCCCGCGGATCAGGGTAATCAAATATTCCGTTAATTCTTTCGGATCCTCATCGCTGCGGAATTCACCCGAATCCTGCCCCGCCCGGATCGCCTGATTCAGCAACCCGATCAGATAGCTGCTGTATAAATGGTCGATTTCTTTTTTACCGATCAGCGCTTTATAAGTGACCGTACTCAAATCGAGTCCCAAAGCAATCGAATACTCGGCCTGAAATTTCATCAATTGAAGTATTTTTTCCGTTTGGCTGGAATATACGAGTTCCTTTTCTTTTCTTATAAAATAGTCGTCGATATCGTATGCGATCTGAATGATCACATGTTCCTTCGACGGATAATAATGATAAAAAGTGCCGACCGATATTCCGGCGCCGGAACATATCTGATTTACGGAAACGTTATCGTAGCCATACTCTTTAAAAAGAGCTTTGGCGTTGTCAAAAATATTCTTTTTTTGTTTGATCGACTGTTTTTTTCTGCTGGTCAGTTTCTCTTCCATTTCTATTTCCCGTTTACTTTGATTACAAAATATATCTTATTACATTATCGCGGAATTATCAAATGATTGATAAGCGAGCAAACCGCTGCGCAAAGGGCCGCATTTCAACAGCCGGCGGTTTGGCATCCGCGCTTTGCATAGAAAAGCGGACCGGCGCCGCCCTGAACTGCGCCGGTCCGCTTATAGCCATTCACCCCAAAGCCTGTTTTGTGCCGCCCTTGCATTCCCGGGCGCTTTTCAATCCCTTGGACGAACTCAGAACTTCTCGATCGCGTCCAGGAACTTCTCGAGCTCCTTCTCCTCCATATGGAAGCCGTGCTTCTCCTCGGGATACCCGCCGCTGCGGACATCCTCCGCCCAATCGGCGTAGGCTTCCACGGCAAACGGGAAGAATTCCCCGTAAACCTTGGCGTGGGAAGCAAGCTTCGGCATCATGTTGAAGGTATCGAAGTCCACCATCTCGCAGCCGTCGGCGGCGCCGCCCGCGGCGATGGAGATCACGGGTACCCTGAGCTTCTTGGCGATGGCGTTGGTGACTTCGATCGGGGTCAGCTCGATCGTCATGGCCATCATGCCGTTCTCCTGATACTCATAGGCCATGCGGAATACTTCCATCGCGCTCTCGGCGGTCTTGGCCATGCGCTTGTAGCCGCCCTGCCTGCCGGTCTGCCAGCCGGACAGCGCGCCCACGTGGCCGAAGACGATCAGGTAGTTATCCGACATATACTTGAGCGTTTCGTTGCTGATGCCCATGGGGAGCAGGGAGTCGGCGCCGCAGTTCATGTAGTTGGCGCCGTTTGCCATCGCGAGCTCCTTGGAGGCGTAGGTCGGGGTCTGCATGTAGAAGTTGATGTGGATGAGCTTCGCGGCGTTGCGGACGACGCGGATCCACCAGGGCGCGAGCTTGATTTGCATTTCGGGATCCGAGCCGTCGCCGGGAACGGTCAGGCGGCAGATATCGCAGCCGGCCATCTCGGCGGCCATGGTCCAGAACTGGTCCCGGGAGGCGGGGCACATCTGGACGATGGGGGTGCCCTCGTCTTTGAGCTGCTGCAGATAGTTAATGGTCTTACGGCCTTTCTGCATCCTTGAGGATTTGACATCTTTTTGTTCCATGGTTGTATTGTACTCCTTTCAGTTATTCATACCTTTCCTTGCGAAAAAGGGATTTGCATAGTCGTTCGTATGAGTTTACAGGGACAACGGCGTCCCTTACCGGAACACGGCGCTGGCATAGATAAAATCGATTGCCTTCCTTACCAGCAAATCTTTTTTGAGCGGCTCCAGATCCTCGCCAAGAAAATCCTTTACCATCCCGATGGGCACCCGCTGCCGATCAGAGATGGCCTTCGCTTCTTCTTCCAGTTCCTCTTTGCTTACCGCAAAGTTCTCCGCTTCAATGATTCCCTGGATTACCAGCCTGGTCTTTACCTGCCTGAAGGCTTCTTCTCTGACGCTTTCTTTCAGAGCGGCCATATCGTCCTGCATGAAGCCGAAGTACCCGCCGGACGCCATGCTATCGTATTTCATCTTATGGGTCAGCTCGCAGAGCATCATTTCGGCTTCCTCGTCGACCAGGTCCTTCGGAACCTCGATGTCATTGGCCTCCACGATCTTGTTGACGGCCGCTTCTTTCAGCCGCATTTCCGCGTCCCCGGCGGACGGTGCGCTTTTCGCCCGCTCCGCTTCAATGTTCCCGTCGTTCTTCACCGCTATCATCGGCATCTGCGCCTTTCCCCTCCGCATGGCATGCCTCTTAACTTTTTAGATAAGGTTCATTCCAAGCATATCCTGTATCTGGCCGCAGAGAGTCGCGGCTTCCATACCGTAATCGACGACCAGGCCGAGCCCCGATACATATTCCGCAAAGTCGCTGTTGAGATATACAATGGCTTTTGCCATAGCCTCGGGTCTGGCATAGTCCTTTCCGTTGCCGATCGAATTCCGGAAATTGCTGTCGTCCTGACCCATAACGCTGAGAAACCCCGAAACGAACTGTGTGGAAGTGGAGCATGGCATGACAAAGTTTACGCGGATATCACGCCTTGCAAAGTCCGCCGCCTTTTTCGAAGCATAGTAGTTCATGGCGCGCTTGGCCAGCATATACGCCATGATCCCCATATTGTCGCTCTGGTCCAATTCTACGATGACCCGAACAGTAGCATCCCAACCGTCAGCGTCCACGATTGCCTTGTATTCGCCGATTAAGTCCGGCCTCGCCCAGCGTACGCCGGAAGACGAGCTCATATAAGCAATAGCGCCGCCGTCGGCCACTCGGTTTTCAAGATGGGTTTCGGTAATGTACTTGTTTGCCACAAAGTCGATGATAAATGTCTCCTCATATGTATTGACAACGCCGGAAACGCCCGCGATACCAAAAAAGCGGTCTATGCGCCGGGGCAGCCGGGCAAACGCCTTATCTATGGAAGCCCTGTCCCCCACGTCTGTCGGTATCCAGAGCTTTATGCCCTCCGCATCCGGCTCGGAGCGGCTCAGAGCATATACCTCCGCGCCCATTTCCACCAGCAGTTTGGCCGTAGCTTTACCCATGCCAGAGGAAGCCCCGGTTAGAACGCATGTCTTGCCTGCATATCCAAAATAATCTTTCATATCGAATAACCGGTAGTCAAAATGGCACATCGGAAACAAATGTGCCATTTTGACTGAAGTTTTGCTCAGGCATCCAGTGCGTCGAGCTTTGCAATAATTTCCGTCTGATCCTGATCGGAGAAGCCGCTCTGGGGAAACTTGAGCAGGGTGCTCAAACGCATGCCCATGCAGGGTCCCATCATGGGGTTATCGACAAAACCGGGCTTGTACTGTTCGATGATCGCGACTGCGCGCTCGTCGGCAAGGATGTCCCTCAGCTTGCTCTTGGAATTGATCGCCATTTCTCATTCCTCCTGACTTATTTTTATCTGTATCGCCGGCTCTTCCGGCGGCGGGCCGGCCTAGGCGTGCTTGCCGCCCTTCATGGTGTAGCTCCAGGGCTTCTGCTGGAAGGAGAACTGGCTGCCGCCGTCCACCTCAATGAGCTGACCGTACATGAAGTCGGATACATCGGTGCACATGGTGACGACCATGAGGGCTACTTCATCGGGCGTGGCGGACACGGGGGTCCCTCCGCCGTACGCCATGACATCCGCGTCCCACTCCGTTCCGTAGAGCTCGGAGGACTTGGCGCTGTTCATCATTGCGCCGGGGGTAAGCATGCCGCCGGGAGCGACGCAGTTGACGTTGATGCCGTACTGCCTGAGTTCCTTGGCAATGCCCCTGGTCATACCGACGACACCGGCCTTGGCCGCATTATAATTGGTCATCATGGCGATCTTTAACATATCCTCGCCGCGGTGCGCGACGGAAGCAATGGTAACGACCTTGCCGCCCTTGCCGCCGCGGATCATGCTACGCGCCGCCGCCTGGATCGTAAAATACTGGCCCTTCAGGTCGGTATCGATCACATCATCCCATTCCTCTTCCTTCATATCGACAAAGGCGCGGGGGCCCCATGTTGCGGCCACAGGGACGACGATATCGACGGCGCCGTACTGCTTCTCGGCAAACTCCGTAAGAGCGTAGCAGTCCTCCACTTTGCGGACGTCGGTCTTGAAAAAGCTTACGTCGTAGCCCTTTTCTTTCAGGGTCTCCTCTGCCATCCGGCCCCATTCCTCGGTGCGGCCGCCGAAGGCGACCTTCGCGCCGCACTCCGCCAGACGGTTGATGACGAAGAGCGCCAGGCCCACGGTGCCGGTGACGACCGCCACCTTGCCGTTCAGGTCGAATAGTTCGCTCATAGGCTTGAGGTCTTCCAGCGAATCCGCGGACATATAGAATAAGGTCTGTTTATCCACAATTTTCTCCTTTCTTCGTATCTTTTTAATGATTTTTCTCTAATGACAGGTGATAATTGGATTATATCAATAGGAAAAAGAAATGGTAATCGACAGAATTGGGTGCAAAAAACCATCAATTTTATGTATTTGATTGGCGTCAAAAAAGCGATATAGTAAACTGTTGGCAGTATTTGAAAGGGAGACGTCAGATGCCCAAGGAAATCGTATACAGCGAAGATGTCCGGAGAAAAATGCAATCCGGCGCGGACCAGCTTGCAAACGCCGTGAAGGTGACATTCGGGCCAACGGGGCGCAGTGCGGTGATTCAAAGGCCCGGCGTTTCACCGTTGGTGACGAACGACGGCGCGACGATCGCAAAAGAAATGGAGCTGGAAGCCCCGTTTGAGGATATGGGCGCGCGGATCATCAAGGAAGCGGCCTCCAGGACCCGCGATGCGGCCGGCGACGGGACGACCGCCACTACGGTGCTGGCGCAGTACATCATCCGCGAAGGCATTAAAAACATCGCATCCGGCGCAAACCCCATGGAACTGAAAAAAGGGATCCAGGGGGCGACCCAGCTGGCCGCCGCCGCCATCAAAAAGCTGGCCAGGCCGGTTGAAACGCGGGAGGCCATCGCGCATGTCGCGGCGGTATCGGCGGAAGATCACGCTATCGGCGAGATGATCGCAAAAGCTATGGAAAAGGCGGGGCCGGACGGCGTCGTCACGGTAGACGAGTCCAGGACCATGGACACCACCATGAGCGTAACGGAGGGGATGCAGTATGAAAAAGGCTATCTGTCCCCCGAGATGGTGACCGATAAGGGAAAGATGACCGCGGAGCTGAACAACCCCTATATCCTGATTACCGACCGGAAAATTTCCAATCCGCAGGAGCTCGTTCCTCTGCTGGAGCAGATCGCGGCGCAGGGCAGGTCCCTGCTGATCGTTGCGGAGGCCGTGGAAGGCGAAGCGCTGGGTATGCTGGTGATGAATAAACTCCGCGGCGTGCTCAATGCGGTTGCGGTCCATCCGCCCGCCTACGGCGACGGAAGGAGGGCCAGAATGGAGGACCTGGCCATCCTGACCGGCAGCACCTTTATCACCGAGGATACGGGCCGCGCGCTGCGGGACACAACGGTCGATCTGTTAGGCGGTGCGGCTTCCGTCAGGGTCGAAAAGAACAGCACCGTCATTGCCGGCGGAGCCGGCGGTAAGGAAGCGGTGGCGGCAAGGATCGGCTATCTTCGGATGCTGATCGAAAAGGCCGAATATGAGTTCGACAAAAACCAGCTGAAGGAGCGGCTGGCGAAGCTCGCAAGCGGCGTGGCGGTCATCAAAGTGGGGGCCGCCACAGAAACCGAGATGAAAGAAAAAAAACGCAGGATCGAAAACGCGCTTAACGCTGCCAAAGCGGCGGCGGAAGAGGGAATTGTCCCCGGCGGGGGCGCCGCGTATATCAAAATCATTCCGGCCATCAGGTCGTATGCGGGAACCCTGTCCGGCGACAGGAAGACCGGCGCGGCGATCATTCTCAAAGCCCTGGAGCAGCCGGCCCGCCAGATCGCCGAAAATGCGGGCATGGAAGGCGGCGCGGTCATTGCCGAACTGATGCGCCGGCCGGCGGGCGTCGGGTTCAATACGGCGACGGGGGAATACGCAAACATGATGGAGGCGGGAATCCTGGATTCCGCCAAGGCGACCCGCCTTGCCCTGCAAAACGCCGCTTCCGTTTCCGCCATGCTGCTCACCGCCGAAGCCGGCGTCACGGACGCAAAGCAGTAAGCGCTGTATCCTCCTTCGCCCAACGCTTCTCTATGATTTGGCATACGCGGAAACGCGGTTTGTAAATACTATCAAGGTCAGCAAAGGGCCGCCACCCGCTGTACAGCGGGTGGCGGCCCTTTGGTTTATTTCGGAAGGTCCTCCTCCTCTTTTTGACGGCAGTCCGGGCAAAGCCCCTCGAATACGGTCAAATGCTCTACCATCCCGTAACCGGTCTGTTCCGAGATCTGCCGGTCCAGCTCGGCGCTGTAGGGAACGGGCGCGTCGCTCACCTTGCCGCACCGCACGCACCGCAAGTGATAGTGCGGCTCCATGCGCCAATCGAAGCGGTCCGCGTCGGGCATCACAACATGGCGGATCTCCCCGTTATCGGCCAACAGGTTCAGGTTCCTGTAGACCGTCCCACGGCTGATCTTCTGATCCTCCCCCCGCACATGCAGGTAGATCTGGTCGGCGGTGGGGTGGTTGCCGTCCGCCCTGACGGTCTCAAGGATCATTTTCCGCTGTTTGGTGCTTCGCTGGGCCTTCATCCTCCGGCACGCTCCAAGAAAGAGTTTACTCCATTGTATTCGAAAGCGTGGCCTTTATCAACCCGTTGTTGTCGAGCTTGGACAGTTCCTGCACCCGGTCCATGCAAAGGCCCAGCGCTTTCGCCATGCGCTCGCCGTACTCCGGATCGGCCAGATAGCAGTGCGCCGCGTGTCGGTATTTGATGTTTTTGGTGACGGGCGCGATATCCGCGGCGGTGTTGTCGATCAGAATCCGCTTCTTATCCTCCGTGAGCACGCGCCACAGGTCCCCGCCCGCGCGGAAGCAATCGTCGGTGGGATCGTCCTTGGGATCATAGCGCCACATCTGGCCTTCGATGGAAAGCGGAGGCTCGGCCACCTCGGGCTGCGCGGTCCAGTACCCGGCGCTGTTGGGGGAATAGGCGGGCGCCGCGCCGTAGTTGCCGTCCACGCGCATCGCGCCGTCGCGGTGGTACTCGTTCACCTCGACCTTGGCGCGGTTGACCGGGATCAGGTTGTGGTTGACGCCCAGGCGGTAGCGCTGCGCGTCGCCGTAAGCGAACAGCCTGCCCTGCAGGAAGCGGTCGGGCGAAAAGCCGATGCCCGGAACGACGTGCGCGGGGGCAAACGCGGATTGTTCGACCTCCGCGAAGTAATTCTCCGGATTCCGGTTGAGCTCCAGCTCGCCCACCTCGATCAGCGGGAATTCATCGTGACGCCAGATCTTGGTGATATCAAAGGGGTTTTCGTAGTGGTTCTTCCCCTGTTCCTCGGTCATGACCTGGATGTACATGGTCCATTTCGGATAATCGCCCCGCTCGATCGCCTCAAACAGATCCTTGCCGTGGTATTCGCGGTCCATGCCGTTGATTTTCGCCGCTTCCTCGTTGGAGAGGTTCTTGATTCCCTGCTGGGTCTTGAAATGGAACTTGCACCAGACGCGCTCGTTCTTCTCATTGTACAAAGAGAACGTATGCTCGCCGAAGAAGTGCATATTGCGGAAGGACGCGGGAATGCCGCGGTCGCTCATCACAATGGTGATCTGGTGGAAGCACTCGGGCAGAAGCGTCCAGAAATCCCAGTTGTTCTGCGCGGAGCGGCGGCCGGTGTGGGGATCGCGCTTGACCGCGCGGTTGAGATCGGAGAAGTTGTGGACGTCCCGGATGAAGAAGGTGGGCGTGTTGTTGCCGACCAGATCCCAGTTGCCCTCGCTCGTATAAAACTTGACGGCCACGCCGCGGATATCGCGTTCGCAGTCCGCCGCGCCCCGCTCGCCCGCCACGGTGGAAAAGCGGACGAACAGATCGGTCACCTCGCCCAATTGGAGCACCTTGGCCTTCGTGTACCCGGAAATATCCCGCGTGACCGTCAGTTTTCCGTAAGCGCCCCAGCCCTTGGCGTGCATCCGCCGCTCGGGAATGACCTCGCGGTTGAAGTGCGCCATTTTTTCCAGCAGCCAGACGTCCTGCAGAACGACCGGCCCGCGGGGGCCCGCGGTAATGGAGTTTTCATTGTCGGCAACCGGCGCGCCCACCTCGTTGGTCAGTTTTTTGCAATCATCCATGGTGATACCCTCCTTTAATTTCAGATACTATATCAGCAGGGCCCGCCGTCCGGAACATGCGGCGGACAGAGCGCCTGTCAATACCCGAACCGAGCCCGGATCAGATAAAAAGGCACATATACAGGAGCCACAGGTACGCGCAGGATTTTAAGATCATCAGCATGCCCAGCTTCGGGTTCCTGCCTGCCCAGAGCACCACGGGGATATAGAAGGCGAAGCTGAGCGCAATGGCGAGCCACATCCACCGAAGCGCCGGGACCGCCTCCGCGTGCGCGCCGAACAGCGCCGCCACCGCTGTGCCCAGGAGCAGAAACGGAATATTTCGGTAGACCGCCCAACTGACCGGCGGTTCCTCGTCAAGCCAGCGGTTTTGCCGGAACAGGCACAGTACGACGCGCAAAGCGGCAAGGAGGTATACGACCGCCGTCCATCCCCGCGCGGAGGCAAACGGAAACAGCTGAATCCCGATCTGCCAGAGCAATACATAAAACACGGTCATGGTGACGGACGTAATGAGCTTGCCCAGCCCCATCGCCTTGCCGAACCGCCGCTCCTCGCCCGTCACGGCGGCGGCGATGCGCGGCGCCAGGTGGAACATATCCCCGCACGGGAGCACAAGGGCCATGATCCCTGCGAGCACCTGTATCCCCCTTGACGCGTTCCGCAGAATATGGACGCCGATCGCCAGCGCCGCGCAAAGGTACCCGACGTCAAATACGGCTTCAAACCAGCCGAAGATCCGCTTATGCGGCTTCGCCGCGTTTACACAGATAGTTTCACTCATCTTTTGTTGACCGCTTCCTCGGTTTCGCAATTTGTTCCGGCCTTAGCCATGCCCTTCCGGCTGGGGTTCTGCGGGAACCACCCTTTCCTGACGCGTTCCTCCTGCTGCTTGAGCTCGCCGATGCTCCAGAGCATCGTAAAACCCAGCACCGCCAGCGTGGCGGAAAGGATGCTATGCGCAACCAGGAGGGACGCGATGCAGCACGCCAGCCCGCCGGCCAGAAACACGGGCCAGATTTTGCTGGAAAAATAGTACTCGCACTTAACGACGATAGGATGGAACGCGCCGATGACGAAAAATGCGGCCGCTCCGATGACAATGCCCGACCAATCCATATAAAATATCCCCCGATATTCTCTAACAGGACCTATTACTGATTATATCGCAGAATAAATTTGATGTCAATAGAAAGGGCGCTCCGCCGGGGCGATTTCTTTACGCGGCTTCCGCAAAGCAAAAAACCGCCCTTTCGGATGCCTCAGCTTGTCAAAAAGCCCCAAGTTATCGCCGCCTGCGGCGGCGACGAAGGATTTTTTATTATAGAGTGGGAGGGCTCCGCCCCCCACTCCCCCCAGGAAACGGACGTTGGCTCCCAAAAGAGCGTGATCGTATTAAAATGATAGTAGAAGGGGGAATAAATGGGTGGGAACAATGCCCCACCCTTTCAATTCTTTAAGAGCGTTTTCCGCCCAAGATATTGGCTTCCCGTTAAGCACTTTTCCGAGGTACGTACCCCAGGGGGAGTGGGGGCGGAGCCCCCACTTTTAAATAAAATAGATCCTCGTCGCCGCCGTAGGCGGCGATACAGACTGTCGAAAAACCATTCGGGGCTCGGTGGCCGCAGCCCCGAAGGCTTCCAACCGCCGCCAGCGACATGTGCGGTGGCGGCGGAAAAGCCTTGCGCCGCAAGGCTTTCCTTGCAGGAACAATCGCCCGTGCCGTAGGCACAGGTTGTTCCTGCATCCTCGAAAAAGTACCGCAAGGTACTTTTTCGACAAGCTGTCGTCGCCGCCGTAGGCGGCGACACCTTAAGGTGCTCTTTCAAGGATTATTCGAGCTCGAACGCGCCGGTATAAAGCTGGTAGTACTTGCCCCTCTCGTCGATCAGGCGCTCGTGGCCGCCGCGCTCGATGATTTCGCCGTGCTCAAGCACCATGATGACATCGGAATTCTGCACCGTGGAAAGCCGGTGCGCGATCACAAACACCGTGCGGCCCTTCATCAGCGCGTCCATGCCGCGCTGCACGATGGCCTCGGTGCGCGTATCGATGGAGGAAGTCGCCTCGTCGAGGATCATCACGGGCGGATCGGCGACCGCCGCGCGCGCAATAGCGATGAGCTGCCGCTGCCCCTGCGAGAGGTTGCTGCCGTTGCCCAGAAGCATGGTCTGGTATCCCTCGGGGAGCCTTGTGATAAAGTCGTGCGCGCCCGCAAGCTCCGCCGCCGCCTCGCATTCCGCGTTCGTGGCGTCGAGCCTTCCGTAGCGGATGTTGTCCATGACGGTGCCGGTAAACAGGTTCGTATCCTGCAGCACCATGCCGATGGCGCGGCGCAGGTCCGATTTCCTGATCTTGTTGATGTTGATGCCGTCGTAGCGGATCTTGCCGTCGGCAATGTCGTAAAAGCGGTTCAGCAGGTTGGTGATGGTGGTTTTCCCCGCGCCTGTCGCGCCCACGAACGCCACCTTCTGCCCCGGCTCCGCGAACAGGGTGATGTTGTTGAGTACGGGCTTATCCGTTGCGTAGCCGAAATCCACATCCTGCAGGCGCACGTCGCCCGCAAGCTTCGTGTAGCGGACCGTACCGTCCGGCAGAGGCTGCTTCCACGCCCAAAGCCCCGTACGCTCCTCACATTCCGTAAGCGCGCCGTTTTCCTCCTTGGCGTTGATGAGCGTCACAAAGCCGTTATCCTCCTCGGGTTCCTCATCGAGCACGGCAAAGATGCGGTCCGCACCCGCGAGGCCCATGATCACCGCGTTCACCTGCTGCGATACCTGGTTGATGTTGCCCGAGAACTGGCGCGTGATGTTCAAAAACGGCACCACGATGCTGATGCTGAACGCGAGGCCCGAAAAGCTCAGATTATGCGCCTTGGTCACAAGGAATATCCCGCCCGCTATCGCGACCATGACGTATATGAGGTTGCCGATGTTCATGAGAACGGGGGGAAGGATGTTGGCGAATTTGTTGGCCTGCTCCGAATCATGGAACAGCTCGTCGTTGATAGCGTCAAAGTCCGCCTTCGCCTCCTCCTCATGGCAGAACACCTTTACGACCTTCTGGCCGTTCATCATTTCCTCTATAAATCCTTCGGTCTTGCCCAGGGAGCGCTGCTGGCGCATAAAATACTTCGCGGAGCTGCCGCCCAGCCTTTTTACCACAACCAGCATGAGCGCCATGCCGCTCAATACCACGAGGGTCATCCATACGCTGAAGTAGAGCATAATGGAAAGAAGCGTGAGCACCGTAACGGCCGAAATCAAAAGCTGGGGCATGCTTTGGGAAATGAGCTGCCGGAGCGTATCGATATCGTTGGTGTAATGGCTCATGATGTCGCCGTGCGAATGTATGTCAAAAAAGCGGATAGGCAGCCCCTCCATCTTGTTGAAGAGCTTTTCGCGCAGCTTTTTGAGCGAGCCCTGCGTGATGACCGCCATCGCGCGGTTGTACGTGAACGACAGCATAAGCGCGACCAGGTACAGCCCCGCAAGGACCGAAACCAGCTGCAGGATCTGCGGGCCGACGTGCGCCCAGTCGTTCCCCTGGTTCTGCTCGAGCACCGCGATGACCTTCTGCATGAAGATGGAGGGTATGGAGGAAACCGCCGCCGAGAACACGATGCACAGGAGGATAAGCGGCAGCGCGACGGGATAGAACGAAAACAGCATCTTCAAAAGCCGCTTGAGCGTTCCTTTTTTAAACATAGCGCCCTGCTTCATTGCCGTTCACCCGCCTTGTTCTGGGATTCGTATACCTCGCGGTAGATTTCGCTCTTCTTCAAAAGCTCCTCGTGCGTGCCTACTGCCGCGATGCCGCCCTTGTCCATCATCACGATGCGGTCCGCGTCCTGCACGGAGGCGACGCGCTGCGCGATGATGATCTTTGTGGTATCGGGAATGTACTCGCGGAACGCTTTCCTGATCTTCGCGTCGGTCTGCGTATCGACGGCGCTGGTGGAATCGTCCAGTATGAGGACCATCGGCTTCTTCAACAGCGCGCGGGCGATGCACAGGCGCTGCTTCTGCCCGCCCGAAACGTTGGCGCCGCCCTGCTCGATGTGCGTATCGTATCCATCGGGGAACTGCGAAATAAAATCGTCCGCCTGCGCCAGCCTGCAGGCTTCCTTTAATTCCTCGTCGGTCGCCTTCGGGTTGCCCCAGCGCAGGTTTTCCTTGATGGTGCCGGAAAACAGGAGATTGTTCTGGAGCACCACCGAAACCTGGTTGCGCAGCGTTTCGATATCATAGGCGCGCACGTCTTCCCCGCCTACCCGCACCACGCCCTCCGTGGCGTCGTACAGGCGCGGGATCAGCTGTACGAGCGACGTCTTCGAGGAGCCCGTGCCGCCTAAGATGCCGATGGTCTCTCCGGATTGGATATGCAGGTCGATATCCATAAGCGCCATGCGCTCCGCCTTCTCGGAATAGCGGAAGCTCACGCCTGAAAAGTCGACGGAGCCGTCCTCCACCTCGTAAACGGGGTTTTCGGGGTTTGTGAGCGTGCTTCCTTCCGTAAGCACCTCGACGATACGGTGCGCGGATTCGTCCGAGATGATGATCATCACGAACACCATGGAAAGCATCATCAGGCTCATCAGGATCTGGAAGCTGTAAACCATGAGCGAGGAAAGCTGGCCCACGTTGAAGTGCAGCCCGCGCGTGGTGACGATGGTATACGCGCCGAAGGTCAGAATGAACACCATGTTCACATACAGGCAGAACTGCATGATGGGGCTGTTGAACGCGAGGATCTTCTCGGCCTTGGTGAATTCCGCGCGCACCTCCTCGGCGGCCTTTCCGAACTTCTGCTTCTCATAGTCCTCGCGCACGAAGGATTTTACCACGCGGATGCCCTGAATGTTTTCCTGAACGGAGGCGTTGAGATCGTCATACTTGCGAAACACCCTTTTAAAGATCGGAAACGCTTTGCGGATGACGAGGTACAGCCCCACGCCGAGGATCGGTATCACGACTACGAATATCAGCGCCAGCCTGCCGCCCATGATAAACGCCATCACGATGGAGAAAATGAGCACCAGCGGGCTTCGGATGGCCGTGCGGATAATCATCATATACGCGTTCTGGACGTTGGTCACATCCGTCGTAAGCCTCGTTACCAGCGACGACGAGGAGAACCTGTCGATGTTTTCAAAGGAAAAGGCCTGGATGTTATAAAACATATCCTTCCTGAGGTTGCGCGCGAAGCCGCTCGACGCCGTGGCGCACGCCGTGCCCGCAAGCCTGCCGAACATGAGCGAAAAGCACGCCAACACAAAAAGCAGCAGCCCGTACTTCAAAATGACGTCGACGCCGCAGCCCGCCTTGATCTGATTGACCAGCTCCGCGGTGATGAAAGGAATGATGCTCTCGATCACAACCTCCATCGATACGTATGCCGGGGCCAGAAGGGAGGGCTTTTTATACTCCCTTATGCTTTTAATAAGGACCTTCCACATTCCGTTGCCTTTACTCCTCTTTAACGGCGGGGTATCCCGCCAAACTTCACTTTTCCCTTTGCGCCCCCAGGCGCGGGCTACGCTTGTGACCCGCCCCGGCATTCCCCGCCAAGGCCTGCCGCGCCCGGCTCGAACAGCGGGTCGGTTTTCAAAGAATCCAGGTGATCCGCGAGCTTTTTTAAGAGTCCGCCGAGCTCCGTCTTTTCCTCCCCGCTCAGGCACTCGAACATCCGCTCGAGCGTGCGTATGTAATGCGCCTTCATTTGAAGCGCCGCGCTCCTGCCCGCCGTCGTAAGCGCAAGCTCCACCTGCCGCTTATCGTCGCAATTCTTTTTGCGCTCCACCAGGGATGCTTCCTCCATTTTTTGGAGGATCTCGCTCAGGGCGCCGGAGCTTACGTCCAGCACGTCCTGAAGCTCCTTCTGGGTAAGGCTTTCCCGGTTCAAAAGCGTCACGAGGATACGCCGCTGCCCCGCCTTGCCGCCCGTTTGGTAATACAAGAAATGCCCGCATGTCCGTAAATAGGATGCCAGCTCATGTTCCTGCCGCATTTCCAACGCGCTCCGCCCCCTTTCGCTTTGCACCAAGCGTTTAGGTACCAAGCGATATTCTACATCCAAACCCCCGGTTTCGCAACCGGCAATTTTGTGCTTCATCAATCGGGCGAACAGGTCGGAAAGGATTTGCGTGCGATATGGATCGGATATTTGTGCGGTAGACGGGACTTGTTTTGCCGCATGGCATGGCCCGCTACCTTATGGTACTTTTTCGACAAGCAAAAAACCACCCAATTGGGTGGTTTCAGAGTGTCAAAAAAGTCCCGCAAGCGGGACTTTTTTGACACTCTGACCTCCAGAAACTCTGGAGGTTTTCACTGTATCAAGACCTGCATCTTATTATGTCTAAGAACGTAGGATTTGATACAATTCTACAGCATCTGCCTTTTTTAGAGCTGTGCATACCGTTTGACGATTGGGTATTCAAGCCTCTCCATTTTCGCCTTACGATAACAGCATATTACAATGCAATACCGGTCAATTCAGCCAGAATATGTTTCAGTTTTTCCTCTTCGCCGCGATAAAACCAATTGCACACCGTATCCTGGGAAGCGTGCCTGTTCGTTTTTCCGCCGACTGTCTGCAAGTTGCACTCCATCTCGGAAAATCCGCCGCCCTTCCCATCGTCGTTGTAAATATGCGTGGAAAAACCATTTACCCCCGGCAAATGCGCGGGTTCTTCCGCATACCCTGCGGATGGATTATTGGGGAACCTTTTCACATATAAAAACGGCACGCCTTCCTGCGCGCTCAGATAAGCGATTTCCCCAAACACATGTGCCGCCTTCACGCCTACTTTATAACGTCTCTGCCCTGAAGCCCGAAGTTTCAGTCCCCTCGGTATCCGTTCCATGTGCTGCGCGTCTACAGGCTCGTAATAATCCACAAACTCCGCGTTCGGCACAGCGGGTATCAGGATATTCCCGGCAGGCATCACTTGTGTAAGGTTCCAGGCCTCCGCGCAAATGTCTCCGCCTGTACGCTGTTCCAGTGTAATTTCCTGTGCATAGCCGGAATAAGAAACTCCTTCCATAAGCCTGGCGCAGGCCGTCAAGTTCCGTAGAGGATTTCCCGCCGGGTATATGCGGTCGCTAAGAAAAAGCGAGGTGCTCCCCTCCGCCAGATTATGCGCCTCAAGCGTCATGCCCTGCCTTAGTATACATGCATCAGCCGTTGCATCAAGCGCGTAGGACCCGGGATCAACCGCCGGCGATGTCCTGAGCGTACCCCAGAAATCCGCCCGGTCCGTTACGCTGAATTGTATTTCCGGTGCGATCCAGACCCTATCCCCGCCGATATTCCAGTTCATGGATTTTAGAAACGCAACAAACGTTCCCGCCTCCCTCCATGCTGGGTTAGCCCAATACAGGCTTGAACCCCCATCATAAAACGGGCCGAAAACCCTGCCGCCTCTTTCCAGCACCAGCATACGCGCGCCGCCGCCGATTTCCATCACATAATATGCCAGACGATTTTCCTGGCACCGCAAAATCATATCCTGAAGAGTAATCTTCATACTTATACCCTCCTCAAAACCGTTCGCCTGATTCAGGAAGCGAAACCTGTGTAGAGCCGCTTTTTGTAACCGCATAAGCGCCTACCCGGTTTGCAAAGCCGGCGGCCTCCCGCAGGCCGGCACCCGCGGCAAGCCTGCTTGCCAGTGCCCCTAAAAACGCATCGCCTGCGCCTTGCGTGTCCACAACCCGAGCGGATATTCCGTCAATCGCAAAGGTCTGTTCCCCATCCCTACATACTGCGCCTTTACCGCCCAGCGTTATAACAACTTCCTTCGTCCCTCTATGCGAAAGTGCAACCATACAAGCCATGGCTGCTTCCCAGTTTTCCGGGCTCACGCCGCTGGCTTCATAAGCCTCATGTTCGTTCAGCACAAGAATATCCGCCAGCGGAAGCAAGTGCTCGACGTCACTGTGATAAGGGGACGGATTTAGAATAGTTGTCGCCCCCGTACGCTTTGCGGCGGCAAACCCCGCAAGTAGCGCGTCCGTGTTGACCTCCATTTGCGCCAGCAAAAAATCGCCCTTTTGAAATACGGGCAACGCCTGCGCGGATATTTTGCGGTTGGCGCCGGGATAAATGGTAATACAGTTTGCGCCCGCACGGTCCACATAAACGACGGCGCTTCCTGAAGCGCCCGCGATTCTTTGCACATACCCGGTTCCTACGCCGCGCGCTCTCAGCGTGCCCAGCAGCGTATCGCCGGCTGCGTCGTCCCCCACGCAGCCGATCATTTCCACGTGTGCGCCAAAGTGCGCGGCCGCAATCGCCTGGTTCGCGCCCTTGCCCCCCGTAGCGCTCACATAGCTATCGGCCAAAACGGTGCGGCCTTGCAAGGGCAGCTCCTTCATATAATAAATATGATCGATGTTCTGGCTGCCAATGACCCATATCGTATTCAAAATTTACCCCCTAAGGCAAAAAAGAGCGGCCTTCTCAGGTGATGATTACGTTTACTCCTGCCTCCAGAAAAGAATCCGTCAGCTCGCGCGGAGCGTATCTGTCAGTAATCAGCGTGTGGATTCTGGAGAGCTCGCATACCGGATAGAGCAGCGTTTTGTCCAGCTTCGTATGATCGGCAAGAACGATCAACTGTTCACTGCGCTCCAGCATTGCCCGCTTCAGATCCGCCTTTTCCTCGTTTGGACTGGTGAACCCGCTAAAGACAGATACCGCGCTTGCGCCAAGAACCGCCTTTTTTACAAAATATTTTTTTACCGTCTGTTCGGACGCCTTGCCATTGAAAGAAAGGTCCTTTTTCGACATCTGGCCACCCGTACCGATAACATCGATTTTTTCATAATCCTTGAGTATCTCGCAGATGTTGATCCCGTTCGTAATAATCGTCAACTTCAGATTCTTATCCAAATGGCGCACGAACTGCAGGGTGGTGGTGCCGTCATCTACAAAAATACTCTCGTTATCCTCGATCAGGGCGGCGGCGGCCATGCCGATCATTTCTTTCAGCTCGCTGTTCAAGTTTAAACGGGATTCGTATTCATAATCCCGCCTTCTTAAATCCGTCATGATGTCGGCGACCGGCACGGCACCGCCATGCGTCCTTACGGCTATGCCACTATCCGCGAGCTTGCGCAGGTCCGTTCGTATCGTTGCCTCCGAGACGCCGTATTTTTGCGCTAAATCCCTGACATGAACCGATTGATTGGCGGAAAGATATTCCGCTATCTCCCGGATTCTGGCCTTGGTAAAAACTCTCTCTGCTGGCATATGCCGATTTCTCCCGTACGAATTGAACTATTTACTGTATTATACAATTGAAACGATGATACGGCAACAGTATCTGCTGCCGTATCATCATCTGCTATTTGACCGGGCTATTTTTGGTTTGCCCACAATTCGGCGCTGTCCACATTCGATTTCTGCGCGGCAACAGGGTTTAGTTTGACTGTTACGGTATCTTTTCCATTCATCCCGCCGTTAGCCGCCTGCATGGCGATTTCCGCGGCCTTGGAACCCATTTCGATCAGCGACTGCGAAGCGATCCCGTCGATATACCCGTTACGGATAGCATCCAGCCCCTGCGGCCCGCCGTCAACCGAGGTAATCATAATATGCCCCTGTGTGCCCGCAGCCACCAGCTTGCCCAGTTGCTTGAGCGCCGGCTCCACGCCGCCATGCATGGCGATATCGCTCGCTTCAAAGATCGCGTTGATGTCGGGATGCGCCTGGAAAGCGTCCAGAACGGCGTTATACGCTTTATCGCTCTGCCACTCGGTGGGCAGAGAGGAAACGATGTTGATTCCCAACTCGGCCGCTTTCTTGGAGAAGCCGTCATGCCTCTCGAGGCCGGCGGAAGTGGCTTGCGCGCCCAGCAATTCCAGCACCTTAAGATCCTTCACGTCGATTCCTGCATCCTTTGCGGCCTGCGCCATCAGCACGGCAGCTTCCGCGCCATGGGCAGTGTTATCGGATTCCACCATGCCGGTCAGCTTACCGCCTTCAACAGAACGGTCCATCGCCACAATAGGAATATTCGCCGCATTCGCCTTCTCTACGCCCTTAGCTAGCGCTGCCGAATCAACCGGGGTAAAGATAATGGCGTTTACGCCCTGCGTAATAAAATCCTCGATTTGCTTAAGCTGCTTGTCCACATCGTTGGAAGCGTCCAGGGTGATTAGCTTGATGCCGTTATCATCGCAATACTTCTGCACGGCGTCCGCGTTCACCTTAAAACCGGTTGCGTCCAGTTGAGGAGACGAAAGCCCAAATACCAGCTGCTTGGCGTTCTGTGCAGACGTACTGCCGGAGGCGGGTTCCTGCGTAGCGGCCGGCGCGGGCGCTGCGGTAGCTGCAACCGCAGTTTGTGTTGCCGGCTGCGACGGCGCCGCGCAGGAAGCGGCAAGGAGCGTAATCATAAGCACAGTCAGTAGAATTGAGAGTCGCTTTTTCATTCCAGTCTTCCTCCTAGTATTTTATTTTGCAATTACCCCATTGCAAAAGCTCATTCCGCTTTTTTGTACTGCGAGCGCATGGAATCCATCATCACCGCCAGGAATATGATGCAGCCTCTCGCCACATCCTGAATATTTGCCGGTACGCCCCAAAGGTTCAGCGCATTGTCGATAATGCCCATCAGAAGTACGCCGATGAATGTTCCTCCCAAAGAACCGCTGCCGCCCGCCAGGCTGGTGCCGCCGATTACGACGCCCGCAATAACGGTGAATTCCATCCCCGTACCCATGGAAGCCCAGAAGCTGTTTAGCCTCGCCGTCTGCAGCACGGCCGCTACGCCGATAATCAGGCCCGCCAGCATGTATACGCTCATGGTTACCTTGCGCACGTTTATGCCCGAAACCTTCGCCGCTTCCGCGTTACCGCCAACCGCATACACCTTGCGACCATAGATTGTGTTCCTGAGCAGAAGCTGCCCGCCCGCATAAAGCGCCAATATAATGAATACAAGCACCGGTATCCCAATGAAACTTGACGAACCCAGCGTTCCGAACTGATCGGGAAGGTCGTACCATGATTTTCCGCCCGAGAGCACCAGCGTCATCCCGCGCGCTATGCTTTGCGTAGCCAGCGTTACCAGGAAGGCGGGCATTTTCAGGTAGGCCACCGCCGCGCCGTTTATCGTGCCGAAAAGGAAGCCTACCGTCACCATGATCAGCATGCCGGCCCACCACGGAAACTGCATGAACTTTATAAGGCCCACGCCGCATCCGCTTGCCACAGCCATCACAGCGCCCGCTGAAACGTCTATCCCACCCGTGATGATGACATAGGTCATCCCCGTTGCTACGGCCGCGATAATACAGGTTTGCAGCAAAACGTTGATGATATTGTTTGCGGTCAAAAAATTTGCGTTGGTCACAGCCAGTATGATGCAAATAACGGCAAATAAGAAATAGATACCGTATTTCAGTACGAATTGGACGGGCGAGTGGAGCGAAACCGTCATATCCTTTTTCATTTCTATACCCCCATAGCTGCCACAAGAAGATGTTCGCTGTTCAGTTCTTCGTTTGGTATATCCGCTACGATGCTTCCCTCTTTCAGAACAAGCACATGGTCGCACAGGCTGAGGACCTCCGGCAGTTCAGACGAGATCATAAGGATTCCCACGCCTGTCTCCAGCAGCCCCTCCATCAGTTTATACAGCTCGCGTTTAGCCCCTACGTCGATGCCCCGGGTGGGCTCGTCGAGCAGTATAATCTGCGGATTTGTTTCCAGCCATTTTGCAACGACCACCTTCTGCTGATTACCGCCGCTCAGATAGCGAACCTGCCTTTTGGCGCTGGGCGTCTTAATATTGAGCTTCCCAATGCTGTCGATTACTCTCTGGCTCTCTTTCTTTTGGTTGAACGTACCCAGGCTTGTTCGATATGCGTCGAGATTGGCCAGCGTATAGTTGAACTTTACTGATTCGTTGAGTACAAGCCCTTCATGGTGCCGGTCCTCGGTAACCAGTGCGATGCCTTCTTTAATAGCATCCTCGGGCTTTTTGATCTCTACCTTTTTACCGCGGACATATATGTCGCACGAGTCCGTATGGTAGAGCCCGAACACGCTTTTCATAATTTCCGTCCGCCCAGAGCCCATCAGCCCGTACAGGCCGACAATCTCACCCCGGTGAATTGAGAACCGGATGTTCCCAAGTACATTTTTCCTGCTCAGGTGCTCTACACGCAGCAACTCTTCGCCCGGTACACGGTTCATATGCGTATACATCTCGGATACCTCGCGGCCAATCATATTGCGCACTATTTCGCCGCGTGTAATCTCCCGGATGGGGCTTGTAAGAATCCTCGCCCCATCACGCATGATGGTGATCCTATCGCAGATTTCGTAGATTTCATCCAGCCTGTGGGATATGAATACGATTGCGACCCCATTTTTCTTGAGCGTTTGGATCAGGTGTATCAGCACGCGAATCTCGGTCTTTGTCAAGGATGACGTCGGTTCATCCAGAACAAGGATCTTGGTATGCTGCGCCAGCGCCTTGCCAATTTCCACAAGCTGCTGCTCTCCCAGACGAAGGTCGCCCACCAGCGTTCTCGGCTTACGATACGAAAGCTCGATTTCCGCAAGAATTCTTTCCGTATCGGCGTATAGCTTTCGTTTATCCAGGAAGCCTCCTTCCCTTGGCATGTTCTGAATATACAGATTGCTGGCAATATCCAGGTTGGGAAATAGCGAAAGCTCCTGATGCACAAAAGATATTCCAAGCTGCTCCGCCTTACTGGTGGAATCTATGACAGTCTGCGTTCCATTAAGGAATATCTTTCCGCTGTCGCAGGGAAAAACGCCGCCTAGTACATTCATGAGCGTCGATTTCCCTGCGCCGTTTTCACCCACCAGCCCATGGACCTCTCCGGGATACAGCGCGAAATCCACATCTTTGAGGGCGCGTACACCGGGAAAACTTTTGTTGATGCCGCGTAACTCCAGCACCGGCTGGGCGGCCTGCGCTTCCTGCATGGCAATGACCTCCGGCTATTGATAATACTTTCGCGCAAGCAAGTCGATTTCCTGCACCCGCCGGGCATGCCGCCCCGCTTCAAATGCGCCGTGCAGAAAACTTTCCGCAATTGCAAGAGAGAGTCTTGTACCAGTTATCCATGCGCCCAGGCAGAGTATATTGGCGTCGTTGTGCCTTCTGGACATCTGCGCCATATACTCGTTGGTACACAGGGCGACACGCGCGCCCGGCACCTTGCCCGCCGCAATCGACATCCCGATACCGGTGCCGCAAATGAGGATCCCAACGTCAAACTCCCCCCGAACGACTCTCTCGGCCGCCTCCATCGCAATGGGAGGATAATCGATCGGTTCGCTGGAAACGGCTCCCGTCTCGGTTATATCGTAGCACTGTCGCAACTGGCTGCATAACTCCTCTTTCAACTGCAAACCCGCATGTTCGCTTGCAATCAGAATCCTCCGTTTTGACGCTTCTTCCATAGCCTCTCCTTATTACCCGCCGGGTCAAAAGCCGAGCTCTCGCAGCGTTTGTTCCATCTGTTCCTCGGTAGGCGGCGTATAATGCAGCTTGGGCTGATCAATCATGTAGGAAGCGCCGTTTCCCTTAATGGTGTTCGCGATGATCATGGTCGGTTTCTTCGAAGCGTTCCGCGCAAAAGCAAAGGCGTCGATGATCTCCGATACATTATGGCCGTTGATTTCCACCGTCTGCCAGCCAAAGCTGATCCACTTTTCCAACAGGGGTTCGGTATTGAGAATATCCGCCGTTTTTCCGTCATTCTGATAGCGGTTTCTGTCGATAATGGCCGTAAGGTTGTTCAGCTTGAAGTGCGCCGCCGCCATAGCGGCTTCCCATATCTGCCCCTCCCCCAGCTCGCCGTCGCCAACGATGGCGTAAACATGCACATTCTCGCGTCCCATTACCTTAGCGCCAATTGCCATCCCGCACGCGGCGGAAAGCCCCAGCCCTAAAGAACCGGTGGTTGCATCCACGCCGGGTATGTGGATGCATGGGTGACCCTGCAGGAGTGAGCCGATTTTGCGCAGTTTATACAGTTCCTCTCTGTCGAAGAAGCCCGCTTCCGCAAGTGCCGCATACCAAACCGGTGCAGCATGCCCTTTGGATAGCACCACGCGATCTCTGTCCAGCCATTTCGGCTCGTTAACATTGTAGTGAAGATCGTGGAAGTACAGTACCGCCATCACCTCGGCAAGGGAGAACGAGCCGCCCGGATGCCCGCTTTGGGCGGTATAAGTCATTTCGATTACATCTTTTCGAAGCAGGCGAGCCATTTGCTCGAGCTTTTGAATTGTTTCGCCGGATACCATTTTTATCTACCTCGCTTGCTTTCTTATTACGGCCTGCCGTGCTTTGACGATAATGTTTTCGACCGTCAGACCGTATTTCTGATAAAGAAGCATATCCTTGCCGGACTCCGCAAAGCAGTCGTCCAAGGCGACCTGCTCCATTGGAACCGGGAAGTTTGCAACAAGGCATTCCGCGACGGCCCCGCCGGTGCCGCCTACGCGGTTATGATCTTCCGCCACTACAAACGCGCCGGTCTTGCGCGCGTATTGGATGAGCGTACTGTTGTCCAGCGGCTTTACGCTGCGCAGGTTTATGACGGCGGCATGGATAGACGCCTTCTCCAGTTCCTCGGCCGCTTTGAGGCAAAGATCCACCAGCAGCCCCACCCCGGCCAGTGTAACATCCGTCCCGTCACGCAACACTTCCGCCTTGCCAAGCGGGAATGTCACACCGTCGGCGTCCGTATGGAGGACCTCGGCGTCCGAGCGGCCCAGCCGTACATAAACCGGCCCTTTTGTGGACAAGGCAGTACGAAGCGCCGCCTTCACCTCGCCGGGATCCGCCGCAACCAGCACCTTCATGTTCGGAATGGCGCGCATAATGGCGATATCCTCAATTGCCTGGTGGGTGACGCCATCCTCGCCAACACTGATGCCTCCGTGCGTTGCAATAACCTTCACGTTCAGGTTGGGATAGCAAAGCATATTGCGAATCTGCTCAAAAGGCTTTTCGGTTGCGAACACAGCGTAAGCTGTAAAAATGACGGGAACATCGAATGTGGATATACCGGCGGCAATTCCCACCGCATCCGCTTCCGCAATGCCTACCGAAAAGAACCTGGAAGGAAACTTCTCTTTAAAAGCGATGGACCGCGTTGATTTGGACACATCCGCCGTCACAACAACAAGATCCGGGAACTCCTCCCCCATTGCCACAAAAGCATCTCCCAGGGCGTCTCTAAAGTTACTTTTCATTGGTTACCTCACTCATACCCTATTTGAAGTTTTTTTCTTCAAAACTTCGAATCGCTTCCACTTTCGGCAAAGACGACGAGGGACCAAATTCATGGGAAAGCCACTCGAGCACAATTTTTTTTGCGAGCTCAGGGCCGATCACGCGGGCGCCCATCGTCAGGACGTTGGCATTGTTGCTCAGCTTTGCTCTCTCCGCCGAAAATGCGTCGTGGCATACCGCCGCATAGATTCCCTTAAATTTGTTCGCCGCTATCGCCATGCCGATCCCCGTTCCGCATAGTAGGATACCCTTACGCATAAAGCCGCTCCGCTCGATTTCCGTTGCCACGCTTTGCGCGATAAGCGGATACATCCTGCCATCCTCCGGCGCATATACGCCGACATCCTCGTAGGGAATATTGCGCGAATCAAGAAGCTGCATAACGATTTGTTTGAGTGCAAACGCCGCATTATCGCATCCAATCAATAGCGATTCCATTGCATTCCCTGAACTTTCAAATATTTTTGATTATACTTTTGTTTACATCATTTTGGTTCTTATCGATGCTCTAAGTATACGATACCTTTCGAATACTGTCAATATATACTTTCATTTATTTTCATTTCATTTTTTCAATAGATATTTGTGGAAAGAAATGACACCCGTGAATGTGGTGGCCCAAGTCGAACCGCGGTTCAGTTCCTATGCCCGCGCCTTTAAGAATGGCACATGCTCTACTATTGTAATATGCCTTTTCGTTACGTATGCGATGCTTACTCCCGGTAAATCCCGACAAAGATATATTTGGGGGTTAAAATAGCAACAAGTCTCGCTCATTTCTGAATGGGCCCTGTTCGGGGCGCAGTACAAACCCATAGATCGAGAACTTCAATTAGCAGCTCCAGAAGGTGATAAAATCAAAATCGGTTTTCCCGGCCGACAATGCTCTTTTGAAAACGCTGTACCTGGGGCTATGATGGACATTACAAAAAGTGGTCAGGCAGGCGGCAGGGCTGGGGTATGATCCGCTCCCAGCTCGAGTTTGCTTCGCCGACCGGATACCCGAATAGCCGAGCCCGTCCATCCCGTCAAGGGTAAAATGAACGGCCGAATACGGCTGCCCTTGACAGGCCGGCCGGTCCCGGCTAATATGCAGCAAGGCGGGAAGGCCGTTCCCCGGCTTTCCCGCCCAATTAAATATTGCTCTGTCTTACGCTATTTTCAAGTTTACATAGAATACGGGAAAGGTCCTAACAGGTTTAGAATACGTCGGTAGGCCGAAGCGCCTGTACTGATGCGGCAAATTGTGATCCTCCTGCCCAGCACTGGGGCTTTGACCTGCGTGATTTCGGCCCAGCGAAGCGCCTTGCGCACGCCGAACGAATTGATACACACCAGCATATCCTCGTAGGCGATCGCCTTTTTTACGAACGCCATCCGCAACACCTCGCAGGCCGAGGCCCGCAGACCGCCGCGAAGCCAGCGATAAAGCGGTAGGAGTCCTCGTCCGTGCCAGCGATGGAGGGATCGAAGTACTTCGCCGCCACATGAAATACGCAAGCAGCACAATCAGGCCGCCCATTACGGCCGTTTCGGGAATCTCGCCCAGGCGCAGAAGTTCTTTCCCTGTGTATTTAGGATGCTTGCGCTTGATCCAGATCCCGGCAAGAACGAACAGCGTCGTGCAGCCGGCCGCCGAAAGATACAGCAATCTCATGCGCCTTCCTCCCCACAAAGTCATGATATCTTGGTATAACCGCAGCGCGCGGTGGGGGTCGCTTGCGGCAAGCATCAGCACGTCGAACTCGCAGGCCGCACAGGAAAGCCCTATAAGCGTCTGTGCGAACGCCATCGCGCCGATCTCGGCCAGGCAGCGGATACGGCACCTGCGTTCCCATCGCCCGATTTTCAGCGCCAGCGCATGCTTTTGCGCGGTGTAAAGCGACGGATCCCGGTCCTCCAGGTAATGGTACAGCTCGTGCGCCGCGAGGGCGTCTGCCGTCCTGACGCCGTCCGTGACGTCAAAAAGGGTGTTTTCCACAATCAACGCATCGGCCTCGCGTGCGTTGTAGGTTGTGGGTTGAAATATAGGCCACTACCGCCGAGCCTATGCTGGGCTATACGTCACCCCGCCGCTGTTTGATCAGTGACGAGGTTCTTTGACAGGCTGAGCGCCGCGTTCCGCCCATTTGGCGGAGCACGGCGCTTCTGTTATCCAAACGCTTAATAGCCCAGAAAGCTCTTCCTCATCACAATCCCGGCCATATAGCCCAGGAAATCGTCATAACCGAGATCCCAGTAATACACGCCGTCCGCAATCTCGCCCACTCTATAATCCCTAAGCTTAGCCTTGGATATGGATATCGATACCTTCTGCAACTCCCGCCAGTCCATCCTTCCGTGAAGAATCCGCTCGGCTGCAGCCGCATCCACCACCGCCACGCCGTTGCGGCTTTCGATCACCTGGAATTCGTCCTCCACATACCGGAAGTTTTGATACTGCTCGTTCTCCACCAGCCTCTGATGTTTGCCGCCTAGCCCGTAGAGTGCGATCTCATCCACGATGGATTGGGTGCTCAGCTCCGGGCTGATTGGAAGGTTCCCATCAAAGTATCGCCGCAATACCTTTGCCGAATTCTCCATCCCCGGGTTGGCCTGGAGCACGCCGCCCTCCGTGAGGCAAAACGTCCACATTTCGGCATCGTCGTACAACCCTTCCCGGTTCACGCGGCCGGCCGCCTGGAGCAGGGAGAGCAGCGCGCCCAGCTCCCGGAACCCGGTGCGAAAACTGAAATCCACGCCCGCCTCTACGCAGGAGGTGGCCACCAGCGTCCATTCCTGATCGCCGGGGTCATCAAGGCGCTTCTTCACGCGTTCCAATGTACTCTCCCGGTCCTTGGGTATCAGGGCAGTGGAAATGTGCTCCACACGCTCCCGGCCGTACAGCTCCCGGACCTTGTCCGCCACGGCGGCGGCGCTCTGCACGGTGTTGAGTATTACAAGCCGCGGCCCGGGGTAGCCGACGAGCCACTTTACAAGCTCTTCCGCATCCCGGGGGTGCAGATCGCTCCGGTACGTTATCCGCCCCGCCTCGTAGGTCAAAAGGTGTTTGCGCAGGTTCTCCCCTACGATTTCCGGAACGTCCGCCGCATACGCGCCCGCTATTTCGGGTATGTTCCAGAACCGGTCCAGGGAACCGGAGGCCAATAGCCAGTAGCAGCCCCATTCCCTGGCGTAGATATTCATCCACCGCCACGCCAGCGGAAGCAGCGTAACGGGCAGCGCCGCGTGGGCTTCGTCCACGAATACGGCGCTGCCGGGAAGCTCGTGCAGCCGTCTGAGCGCCGCCGGGGAATCCGATGCCAGCGTTTCAAAGAAGGCGACGGCGGTGGTCACGATGATGGGCGCGCGCCAGAGCGCGGTCAGGTACCGTGTATCCTTGCTTTGAAAATCTGCGCGGTGGTGGAGCTCGGCCACGACCTCCTCGGGATTCTCCTCGGGCAAGGGCAGCATTTCCCTGTATTTCTTTACCGATTGCCGGATAATGTTGGTATACGGCAGCACCACGAATATTCGTCTGAGCCCGCGCGCGTGCGCCTGGGCCAGCAGGTGCGCCATGGCCGCCGTGGTTTTGCCGGTGCCTACGGGACTGCCGCAGCAACTGATGGCAGCCTCCATCTGCGCGTCCCGGCAGGCAGCGTACATCTGTGCGCGCAGAGCGTTGCGTTCGGCTTCTTCGTCCGAACGCCTTGCGTCGCTGTTCGGTTCAGCACCGCATTCGTCATCCTTCTTCCCAAGTACGGCGACGCAGCCGTTGAGTTTTGCGAGGCGTTCTGCGGCGCGCAGGGAAATCCGCGGCTCCTGTGCCGGATACTTGCCATAGTTTACCGCGGTATCGGTATGGTCCGCGTCGGCCAGGCAGCTTAGCAGCAGCCGCATGAATACGGAGGCGTCGCCTTTTACTTGCTCCGGTGCGTATGGAAACGAGGCCGGAATCAACCTGTTATGGATGGCGGCGTACCCCGGCAGGGCCTTGTCCGTTTCCTCGCACTCGGCCGCATCACGGAAAATGCGTCCTTTTCGGTTCTGCTCCTTGGTGAAATCGTTATAGCCCAGGTGGTGTGCGCAAATCGCCGCTGCGGCGCACACAGAAAGGTGCCGGTCATCCAGAAGATACGCCGTGCCGGCGTCCGCGTGGTTGCCCCCGAGATGCTTCTCTTTCTTACTGCCGGAGAGAACCTCCTGCCGCGCGGGCTTGAGCTTGCCAAGGTCATGGAATACGGCCGCCGGCTCCACAACGCTTTGCAGCATAGCCCCGTCCAAGGCGCCGTATCCGCCTGCCTCCTCCGCATATTCGAGCGCGCGCTTGCGGACTTCCTCTATATGCGCCTCGTAGGGCTGCGCGGGGATATCGTCCTTGGGGCTGTGCGCAAAATACTTCATAGGGCCATCAGGTCGGTTACTGAAGCCACCCGCTCCATCAGCTCCTTGGGCAGGCCGATGCTGTCCTCGTAATCCGCCCAAGAAACGGAGGGTTCCTGCGCTTCATCCTTTCGCCGGGGCGTGAGCGCCTCTAGCAGCAAGTAATCCGGGCAGCTACCCAGGCTGTTCTTATGCTCCACATACCAGGCATGGCGGATGCGCACGTCGGAGCGGATGGCGGAGCGGCTCAGCTCGTAGGCCCAGGGGATCAACAGCTTCATCAGTTCAATATCGTCCGCCATGCAGCCGGATTTCGCGGCGTAGTTGGGGTTGACGAAGAACGGCATGCAGTACACGCCGTGCTCCACGATACGGAACGCCAGCGGGGCCATACCGGCGTTCTTCCCCTCCTGTACGCCCGCCTTGTTGGTGTTGGTGTGCCGCGCGATGCTCACGGGCGAAAGCGACACCCCCACGCCGAACTGCACCACGCCGGTCTTAATGAACCCCTTGTTCGCCTTTTCTTCTAAAAAGGTATTGCCGAACACACGCGCGTCCCAGTACTTTTTGACAAACGCACTATCGAGGAACTTCGCCTGATCAAACACTGTGGGGTCGTCCGCCATTTCTTTAGAAATAGCTTGCCTGTCCCGGCCGCGGGATTCCAGCACGCAATAGCGCGCTTCGTTTTGCACGAACTTCTGCGGAAGGCTTTGGAAAAACAGGCTGTTGTGATCGTCAATCAGATCCCGCAGCTTGCGCTTGAATGAAACGGGCGAGATTTCCCCCAGGCCGTTGGGGCGCTGGCGCGGATCGCTCTCCCGGTCCGGGTCGCCATTGGGGTTGGAGTTGACGGCTTCAATCACCAGAAGCCCTGTGGCGCGGATGATGTCGTTACTCATTGGTTTCTTCCTCCGTTTCGTTGGCGCTGCGATCATTGTCCTCTTCTTTAAGTACGGCCTTTTTTGAGCCGGGCAGAGAGGCGAGGTAGCCTATAAAGAGCTGCGCCTTGCCAAAATCGTCAAGCCGCGTGCCGGGCTCAAACTGTGGGAGAAGCTTGTCCATCGTCTCCCTGTACAGCTTCAGATACCAGCCCGCCAACTTGCCCGCCTCCAAGCCCTTGGAAGCGTATTGCCTTGCCCACCCCAGATACGGGGCCATACGGGTATTCAACTGGCTGAGCGCGCGCTCCGGCGTTTCGGACGCTGTAATAAGCAAGCCGTTGCCCGCCAGCTGCGGGGGGATGCTTCCGTCGCGCACCACCTTGCAGTAGAGCTCGTGCAGCCCATCGGAAATGTTTAGAATCTGCCCGACCAGATATGCCGTGTGTTCCATATATTCCTCCTTCAGATGACCCGCCTTATAAAGAAGCAACCCGTATACGCTCAGCAACAGCCCCAGTTCCCGGGTTCTGGTATCAGGCGGCCGTCGATTCCCGGCCGCCCCTCCCCCACCTGTATCCGCGGCATTCTCCTTCCCCTGCGCAGGGCCGTATTGTGCGTGATTCGTATTGCCCGTATAGCTGAAAAGCCCCCACGAATTGACCAGCAGCAGATTCAGGTAATAGCGAAGCCCTTCCTTCTGCGCGGGATCGAGCAATAGCTCCAGCCCCTGGTAGTATTTCAGCCGCTCCACCTTGGTTTTGCCCTGATTGGCAAGCTCCCCGTCCTGCCTCCAGACATTGTTGAATATGTACGCGATTTGCAGCGGATAGGGGGTGAGCCTGTGTACCTTCGGCACCACGGGAACGTTGGCGCAGCCTACCCGCCAGTGCTCGGCGACGTCAATCAGCCGCTCCGGCGTACAGCAACGGGTAAACAACACCTTGGAACGGGCCTTGTCCATTTTGCGGATGGAAAAAATCTGCACAAATTCGGGCTTTTCCTCGGGCGGCATACCCTTCAGGGTGAGAATGAGCTCCTTCGCAATCTCTTCAAAGCGCAACCCGGCGCCTTTGGCATCCTCCTGCGCCGCGCTTTCGCGCGCCTGCATGCCGAAGATGGAGGCGATCTTGACCGGCACCTTGGGCAGCCGGGAGGGATAGGCGAATACGAGTTCGTTCTGGTCAGCCTTCTTCCATGTAATGTTCTCCCGTTCAGGCTCGGCAATCCATTCCAGCGATTTTTTGACCAGCGCGCGGTTTTCCTTCGCGATAGGGTAAGAATCATTTGCAACGGTGCGGTACCGGTACTGGCAGGGCTGCCCGGCGAACATGGTGCGCAGCGAAACGTCGAATCCCTTGAGCTTGACGCTGGGCATGGGTTCGTCCAACGGCGCGAGGGGTACGCCGAACGCGTCTGCATCGCCGCCCCTGGGCGCTTGTCCGCTTCTTGCCTGCTCTCCCTTGAGAAGCCGGCTGTTGATCCAGGCCGTGGCGTATTCGCTGGCCACCGGGTGGCCGTATCGCTTCCACGCAGAAATGTCCAATATAATGGAAAGCGTGCCGCAATCGGCCTCCGGATCCCTGGCCCGTGCTTTTCCTTTATAAAACAGCAGGCCCAGCGCGGCGGAGACATCCTCCCCCGCCGCCAGCTTGCGGAACGCGCATTCCTCCAGGGCGTCCCGGAAGCGCTTGCCGGGCTCTTCCGAAAATCCGTCCGCAAGCCATATCAGCTCCCGCACCGCGCCGTATTCTCCGGCTCCCTGCCCCCCTATGCTCTCCAGCAATCGTCGCGCCGTGCCGTGCAGGCAGTTATCAATCTTACACACAAGGCTTTTGCGCCAGTTGCCCTGTGTACACCAGGCGCGCAGGGCGGCGACATCCAGCTTGGCATGGTCCTCCTCCATATGCTCCAGCCGCGCAATCTGCTGCGCGTCGGTCAGGCGGTACAGCGGCGCGATATTGAAGGCCGGGAACGTGCCCTGGTTGTTGCCAAACTTTCTGAGCCTTTGCGTCAGATCCGCGTCCAGGCTTTCCAAATTGCCCACCGTACCGTCCTCACAAAGCCATATCCTGATAAGCGGCGCTTTTGCGGTTACCTTGGGCAAAAGCTTGTACTCCCTGTGCCATTCCGCCGCCTCTATTCCCTTGTCCTGCATGGCTTGCCCCAGGCTGTACAGTTCGTTCAGCATGCCCGTCCCTCCTCTTTGGGGTATTCGAGCACGCCGTTTTTGATGACGAGGCCGGTATCGTACACATAAGCGGCCTTAGAATCATACTCCTTTGAGAAAACCTGCCGCAGCATGGAGGGAATCACGATTTCCGGCAGTCCCTCCTCCACCCGCGTCCGGGCGCGGAAATCGCCGAAGTACGAGGGCGTGAACTCCCGCCAGCCCAACGCCGGGATGGAATAGCTTTGCCCGCGCTTGAGCCTACGCTCAAACATGGCCTGGTAGGCGTGGCCGGGCGAGGTGGTCTTTTTGTCCCACGCGAGCGCACTTTCGGGCAGGCGTTCTTTTTCCCCGTACGCCACGACGTCCGCGTATAACCGGTAGCAAACGTCGATGAGCACGGTTGCGTAGAGCTGATAATTGTTCCCTTTGCCGATTGACGTGGGGCTGCGCAGCGGGCCGCCGTAATTGGTGGCGTAGGAATGGTACTGAACCGGCTTGCACAGCTCCGCCCTGACCGGAATAATTTGCACATCCGGCCCCCATAGAACGGATTCAAAGATTGCCTTTACCGCGGAATATGTGGGCGCGGGGTAGCTGACCGGACAATCCCCCGTATCCGGCCGCGTCCACATAGCGGTGTCCCCCGCGATTTCCATTTGGATTGGATAAGCTCGTAACGCCATAAGCCCCCCCCTGTCTTGTCAGCCCCGAAGCCCTCTTTCGGGAACAGATATGAAAAAGAAACCGATCCGGTTCCGCCCCGGCCCGGAAGAAGGGGGCGGAATGGATGAGACACGCTTCCTGCGTTGGTACGATATATAAATTTTAACAAATTTCCTGTCCGAAAAACAGTCCTTTCCGCTGTACCGCTCCAAAAAAGTAGATGCACAATCCGAATCCCTCCACTGTAATTCATGATATAGGGGGTATTCGACACATTCGGCCTTAGCAAAAACGGAAAAAGTCAGATACAAGGGGAATTTAGCTATGAATCCGTACTTGAGTTCCTCGCAGAAGCAAACCGAATCCGGCCAGCGAACCCCGCTTGTCAGCCAAATACAGGTTCGCCGGTGCAAAGAGCATATTCAGTTTTGCAATCTGTTTTCGTAAACGAGACGGGGGTGCGGACAAAATATCGGACTAAGCACTCAAGCCCAAATTTTGTCGATATTCCAGCGGACTCATCCCGCCAAGTGAGACTTTAATTCGTTTTTCCCGATACCAAATCATATAGTCATCTATGATACGAATAAATTCTTCAATC
>Ga0255336_100430_pt1 | contig 68859 bp, 71 predicted proteins | sample MeOH1_35cm_T3_17_FD_189102 | JGI IMG/M metagenome (GOLD analysis project Ga0255336, IMG submission 189102) | Sandy soil microbial communities from University of British Columbia, Vancouver, Canada - MeOH1_35cm_T3_179 | ecosystem: Engineered > Artificial ecosystem > Sand microcosm > Unclassified ... | reverse complement strand
ACGTGAGAACTTACTTCAATCACTCTAGGGTCTCGATGTGCAAAAAGATATCGACCAAAGACAAGCAGAAAAGGAAAATTACGTGAAACCGGGACAGTACTTCGTCTTGAAATTCGATTTTTCCAAAATCAACCCCAACCCAGACCTTACGAAGGCCCATGAGGCACTCATCCAGATGTTGAATTCTTCCATCAAGCGGTTCTACAAAGAATATACTGCATACTTGGGCGGAAACTCGGAAGCTCTATGCCAAGGCATTAACAGTGACAACCCCACCGTTAGTCTCGACCGGTGTGTCCATTCAGTTCGACGTGCGATGCAGAACGACGAGCAACTTGCTGGTATTGAAGGGGTCTACGTGCTCGTTGACGAGTACGATGCTTTTCCGAATAACTACCTCGAACCACCCAAGACCGCCGGAGGACCCAAGATCGCTTGGGAGGATACAGCAGTCGGACGAACTTTCAAGTCTTTCTGGGCTACAATAAAGTCATTGGGCACAGACGGGATCATCCAAAGAGTTTTCATCACGGGCATCTCACCGCTCTCCTTATCCGTTCTCGGCAGTGGGTTCAATGTGGTGAGAAATGTGTCATTCGATAGGGACCTAGCCGGGCTTTGTGGTTTGACATACTCGGACTTGGAAGACGCCCTAAAGGGAATCCACGAAGACCCTGAAGCCTGCAACGGCTTTCTTTCAGAAATGACTAAACTTTTCAACGGATATCATTTCTGTGAAGACGAAGCGGTCGACGACGTGCTTGGCATATCTTCAGTGTCGTATCGAGCGAAAGACCGGGGCAAATTCGCCAGTCTGCTCCTCATAGTCAATGTCCGGCGCATAGTCACTGCCATCATATGGTTCGTAATCATCATAATCGACTGTCAAGCGCTCGTTAGGATACATCGATGACAGTTAAAAGGAGGGCGTTCCCGTACTGAAGTCCTTGTCAAAGGCCTTGATGGCTGCCTTGAACTCTTCCCGGCTCATGGCCACAAGTTCGTCGAAAGATGGCCCCCTTATTTCCGAATAGCTACGTGGTCGTTGCCGGGTCGCTCCAACTTTGCAAGCTGATGGTCGCAGGGGCTCCACTCGCTGGTAGAATAGAAGAGAGCTTTTCGACAGAGGTAGTGGAGGCGGAGGATTTATCCTTGAAAGGAGCAGAGGAGGTGTTGTCCATGAAACTGGTAGAGGCGGAGGATTTGTCCATGAAACTAGCACAAGCGGAGAATTGGTCAACGACAGACCTAGCTGCTGAGGATCCTGAGGAGATCGAGTCCGAGCTCAAGCTCGGAAGGGCAGTCCTCTTAGAGAGGGGTGATTCAATGGCGGAGGCAAGAGGCCGCCCACAGTCGGGTGCAGCTGGAAAGGACGCATTCTGGAGCTTCTTGATAAACCCGGTTGGTGGTCCGTAGTGGTCCACTTCGGAGTTCCGCTTGGTCATCGACCGTCAGGCTTTCTGGGAGGACAAGAGGAGGACAGCTGGTCAAAAGTGGTGGAAGACGTGACGGAATAAGTGCGGAGCGGCAAGGCCAGGAGGGAATAAAAGAGTTCTTGCTGTCTACCAGGCATAATAGGTGTAGATATAGGCGGCCAAGACATAACACATCACCACTCCAGATGGCCGTCGATTTCAGGGGGGCCAAATGGGGCTACCTTTGTGTGTTTGGATCCAGTATCCAGGCTTTGTGGCTTGCTTGCTCCTGTGATTTTGGTTGGTGATGGCGGTTGAACATCCGCCAAGACTTCTCTGCGGAAAAAGGCTTCTAGATGACAAGAATGTCCTGAGATGAGATGGAAGAGTCATGGGTGGAGATATGCGGCTAAATGACGGTGTCCGCCTTTGGCTGTTCGGCTCCTGTGACAAGGCCGTCTTGCTGATCTAAACTTTTGTCGCGGGCAAAACGCCATGATCGACCGACCAAACTCCTTTTTGAGTCAAAAATGGCAGCAATATTATCATTACCGACAAACCAGCACTCATCATGCACGCCTTACATCATCTTTCCTCCCGCAAACTCACTCCAGCTTCTGACCTCGGACGGAATGCCTTCCTTGCGAGGCAACTTCGCGTTCATGCACTGGGCAAACAGGAGTGCCGTCTGGACGAGGAGTCAGTGACGGAAAGGCTGACATGGTTCAACAAGAGACTTACCTTTGGTTCCATGAACAGAGGGACTCCGAAATCCACCGCGTTCCTCCTCATGACGTAGTCTTCGTCCAGCTTGGTCTTGCCTCGGGTCTTAGCAATGTTGAAGACGCCTTTGATGTTGTACTTTTCAAACACCTTGCGCAGCGCATTCTTGTCGGTCGTGGGGAATTCCACCACTTCAATCTTGGTGCCGGACTTTTCGAGATGATTCTTGACATCATCGCTCGCGGCGTAGAACTTGTAACCCAGCGGCTCGAGATATTCGACAATCTTGGGCAGCTCCGGAAGGTCGGGCGACCCTCCCAGGAGAATGCCTTCACCCGGTTCGGGAATTCGGAAGTTCATGGTGGATTGCAGGGAGGCCCAGTAGGCGTCAATGAGGTTCTCGCCAAAGCACGCCATCTCGCCCGTACTGCTCATCTCGACGCCCAGGAACGGGTCCGCGCCGGCCAAGCGAGTCCAGGAGAATTGGGGAACTTTGGTGGCGAGATAGTCCCGCTTGGGAGCCATGAGATCTTGCGGTTCCGGAACATTCTCGCCGACCAAGGCCTTGGTGGCCACGTCGATGAAGTTGGTGCCGAGCACTTTGCTGACAAAGGGGAACGATCGGGACGCTCGGAGGTTGCATTCGATCACCTTCAACGCCGGTTCTTCACCAGGCACATCGGCTTTGATGATTTGCATGTTGAACGGTCCGGTGATGTTCCATGCGTGGGCCACCTTTTCTGCGAGCTCTTTCACCCGGGTGATGACCTTGTCCTCCAGATTGGCGGGCGGCAGAACAAGAGTGGCGTCTCCGGAATGGACGCCGGCCGCCTCGACATGCTCGGAGACGGCATGCAACAAGAGCTTGCCCTGGGAAGCCACCGCGTCGACGTCGATCTCTTGTGCGCCCTCGATGAACTTGGTGATGACGACCGGATGATCGGGGGAAACGGCGGCGGCCGACTCGAGTTTGTCTTTCAGCTCGTCCGGGCTGTGGATGACGGACATGGCCGCGCCCGAAAGGACATACGACGGCCGCACCAGGACAGGATAGCCGACGGAATCAGCAAAGGTCTCGGCGTCAGCGACCGACGTCAACTCCTTCCAGGCCGGCTGGTCGACGCCAATGGAATCCAGGATCTGCGAGAACTTGTGACGATCCTCGGCCTTGTCGATGTCCTTGGGATCGGTGCCCAGGACGTTGGCCTTGCCCTCTTCTTGCAGGCGCAGAGCGATGTTCTGGGGCAGCTGGCCGCCGACGCTGACCACGACGCCCGAGGCCGCCTCGAGCTCGTAGATGTCCATGACGCGCTCGTAGGACAGCTCCTCAAAGTAGAGCTTGTCGGCCGTGTCGAAGTCGGTCGAGTACGTCTCGGGGTTGTAGTTGATCATGACCGTCTTCTTGCCCATATGGCGCAGAGAAAGGGTGGCATTCACCGCGCACCAGTCGAACTCGACCGACGATCCGATTCGATAGACGCCCGATCCCAGAATGATGGTCCCGTGGTCGTCAAACGTCACGTCGTGCGAGCTGGCGTTGTAGGTCGTGTACAAGTAGTTGGTGTCGGCGGGGAATTCGGCGGCGAGAGTGTCAATCTTCTTCACCCACGGCCGGATGCCAAAGCTCAGTCGACGCGCCCGGACGTCGCCTTCGGTCGAGTTCACATACATGGCGATCTGCTTGTCGGAGAAGCCTTGTTTCTTGGCCTTGAGCATGAGCTCGTGTTTGATGCCCGACAGCGCGCCGATGTGCCCAATCTCGGTCATGGTGTCCTTCAAGTTTTGCAGCTTGTGCAGAAACCATTTGTCGATCTTGGTCAACTCATGGATCCGGTCGACCGTGTAGTTCTCGTGAATCAACGCTTGGCCGACGGCGAGCCATCGCCGATCGGTCGGATTGCGCAAGACTTCGTCGAGGTTGTCAAACTGGTCGCCCTGAAAGCCGACGTACCGGGGGTCGACCTGACGAATGGCTTTCTGAAACGATTCTTCGAACGTGCGGCCGATGGCCATGACCTCTCCCACCGATTTCATGGAGCTGCCAATGTCGCGCTTGACGTGTTGGAATTTGGACAAATCCCACCGCGGGATTTTGACGACAATGTAATCCAAGCTCGGTTCGAAGTTGGCCGTCGTGGTCTTGGTCACCGCGTTCGGCAACTCGGGCAGGGTGTGTCCCAGGCCAATTTTGGCCGCCGTGTACGCGAGAGGATATCCGGTCGCCTTGGAGGCGAGCGCAGAGGACCGGGACAGGCGGGCATTCACCTCGATGACGCGGTAGTCGAGGCCGTCAGGCTGAAGGGCATACTGCACGTTGCACTCACCCACCACGCCGAGGTGACGGACAATCTTGATGGCCGCGGTCCGGAGCATGTGATATTCCTCGTCGCTCAATGTCTGGCTGGGTGCCACCACGATGCTGTCGCCCGTGTGGATGCCCAGCGGGTCGAAGTTCTCCATGTTGCACACGGTGATACAGTTGTCTTCGGCGTCGCGCACCACCTCGTACTCGACCTCCTTCCAGCCTTTCAAGGACTTCTCCACCAGAATCTGAGGAGAGAGCGACAACGACCGCGAGGCCAGATTGCTCAGCTCCTCCGCATTGTCCGCGAAGCCCGAACCGAGACCTCCCAGAGCGTAGGCCGAGCGGACGATGATGGGATATCCCACTTTCTCCGCGGCGTCGAGAGCCTCATCCACCGTGCCCACCGCGATGGACTCGGCAATGGGAATGTTGATCTCGTTGAGCGCCTCTGCAAAGAGGGCCCGGTCTTCGCTGGTCTCCAGAGTCTTGATGCTGGTTCCCAGCACTTTGACCCCGTACCGGTCAAAGATGCCCATTTTGTTCATCTGCACCCCCAGATTGAGCCCGGTCTGACCACCAAAGGTCAGGAGAATGCCGTCGGGCTTTTCGCGTTCGATCACGTAGGTAACATACTCGGGCGTCACGGGGAGGTAATACACCTCGTCGGCGAGCTTGTGGTCGGTTTGAATGGTCGCGATGTTGGGATTGATGAGGACCGACGACACTCCCGCTTCTTTGAGCGCTTTGAGTGCTTGAGAACCTGCACGGGTGGTCAGTTGTCTTCCACCGAGTGTCTCCTCTGCTGAGCCTACCGGAATAGTCGAATTCGCCAGCTTGTCCGATGCTGAGACCACCACTCCCAATGACCAAGACCTTCTTCACATCCACCAGGTTCTTGCCTGGCTCTACCACTCCACTCTCCAAGTATGCTTCTGGCCGCGGCGCCTCCTGTACCAGGGCACATCGCCGACTCGACCTCGTCAGTTTTCTGACTTGCTGCCATGAAGGAGTCCGTTCTTGGAGGAGATGCGGCCTCGCGACGACAGGATTGATCCGCCGCGTCTGGCTGGTGAAGCTCCTGGCGCACACTCGAGAGATGGGCCCGCGGTCGCGGAGAAAGAGAGCGCTAGCCTGGCGCAAGGCCCGTGAAGAGGATGCCATGATCGCCCTCGAGAGGCCGGTGGGACACGGGAGAGGACTTCTACTGAAGCTCCAGGCGCAGAAGACTCATACAGACCATGAGCAATACCTGACTGAGTCACGTTGTACTGGGGGAAATTCCTCCGCCACGTCAGAGGATGAGCCAATAGATAAGAGAGAATCGATCGACCGCCTGAATCGGAGCTCAAAAAAGGGCGAAATTGAGAATCGCTCCCCGCAAAACGTCTTCTGTAGACTGACTGGGCCGTGCTGCGTTCTTCTGCTCGACCGCCAGGGGTAAAGATGGCGCACACGACCAGGACGGGCTGTGGGCAATGTACTCTACGACTAGCTACAAAATTCTCAGCTTGCCGCCCTGCATCATGCATATTTTTTTTCCCGGCATGCCCAAGCAAAATTTCTTTGATGCCACCGCGGCAAAAAAACCAGTGAGAGGTGCATAAGCGCGCTAACTGCAAGGAGACACCGCCTGGCCCCTCCGCCGCTGTGACTGGCTACAAATCCTTCATGCAGCTCCTGTGTCTTTCGTCATCTGCCATCACGGCCTTCTCATCCCTCCATGTCGAGGCTGACTGGTGGGAATGGACATGGGACACTGGACAACCCCGCTCAGCTTCAGGCGTGACCTCGACCCGGTAATGAGCCGCGGAAAGAACGAAATATGCTTTTGGAGGAGTCTAAGTCTACCAACTCTGCACGAGCAGTCACTGCGGGCATGCGGCGTTCAGGGGTCGCCAAAGAGTGGCACCAGCTCAATCGTTCAACTTTGAGTAGTTGGCAGGGAACAGCCCGGCACGACCATTGTATTCACCGTGCCACCAGTCCTCGTCGGGGAATGTCTGCAGAGAGGAATTAGTGCTGCCCGAGGAGGGGGGAGAGGTGTCGCGGCTGCTGGTGCTCAAAAGACTTACCACGTTGGTGATGATGGCGTTCTCCGGAAACGAGAGTTCGTTGTCCTCCCCGGCCTCGTAGTCATAGAGTGCCGTTGCCGTCGCCCCCTTGGATGGAGTGGGCGCAGCGACCGGCGCACTTGGTTCGCTCGCGGCTGGCGCGCCGGCTTCCTCTTCGTGGAGCAGGGTGAGATAGTTGCTCGGGACCAGGCCAGTCTGTAACTCCCATGTCAGCTTCGATTTCGCCCATCACCATTCTTGGCCGTTGATTTCCATGCCACTTACGTGACCACTTTCATTCTTGACTAGCCACCAATCGGGGTCAATGCGTTGGATGTCAGTGACAATTTCACCTGCGACCGTTCATTAGCTTTCGTCGACAAGATATGGAACGACATGCTCCGTACCTTCCCGAAGTGACACCTCGTTGTCCTCGGCGGCCTCATAGTCGTACTCTGCACGAGCTCTTTCACCGCCAGTGGTCGCCGCGGCAGGAATCGAGTGCACGGCTTCCTGACCGAGCGATGCAGCGGCAGTGGTTTCAGGAACGGCTCTTGCCATCGAAGGCGCAGGTATAGTGGGAGGTGGTGATACTGGGTCCTCGTGCACATCCGTCACCGCAGTCTGGCTCACCGGGATAGCCACACGGATGGGGGAGGCCGATCGCACTGATGGCGGAGTCGCGCTTCGTGGCTGTGGAGGAGGGTCCTGGCCCGCCGAAGATATTGGCAGTCCAGGAATGGGAATCCCCCGGTTCGGTTTGTTGCTTGTATCCGGCTCCGGTGCAGGCGGCGGACCGCGATCAAAAGTAGACACGGCCGGCGCACCCATGGGCGGTGCACCGCTGAAGCGATCTCGGATCGATCTGATCCCACCGGCGGGGGATAAGGGCGCTGCTCCTCCTTCTTCGTCGGCCTGGTTCTGCGCCTCGCCCGTAGGCTGCTCTGGAATGCTGGACCGACCCGTGTGCGTGATTTGGACGGGGGCCCATTTCTTGCCGGTATACCCACTCTCCCATTCTCCGCCGCCACTCGTTTGCGAAAGTATGGGCGAGTGGCCGACAGGGCCAGAAGGAGAGACGGCATCCCCGGAGCCACTCACACCTCGCTCTCGAGCCTTTTTCTCCGCCCACAGCTGAGCCGGGGTTTTGCCTCCTTGATCAGCAAAAGTGCGACTCGCCGATCCCACGGGGGGTGTGCTGGAGGCCGGTTTGGATTCGAAGCTGCCCGGGAGAGGCGCACGTGTGCCCGTGAAAGTGGCGCTCCCCCCGAATTTATGGGCGACCTTGGGCTTGGGAAGCGATGTGAGTCGCTCTGGACCGGGGGAGAATGCCGCAGACCGCTCGGCGAACGACGGCGGCCGGCTTGTGGCATCCTCAGAACGGCCGGTGCGTGCTGGGGAAATCGTTTGAGTGCTGGAAGGAGGACTGGCCGCGTCGTCCGGTTTTTGCGAGCGTGCACGAATGGCGGCAATGTCGACCTTACCGACCGGTTCATATGCGCCACGCACGGTTTCCGGTCGATTGTCTTGCAAAGTCCCGGACTCTCGAGCCTGTCGTCTGATCTCAGTAATGTCGACCTTCCCAACCGGCTGATATGTTCCCTTGACCACACCCGGTCGATCTTCGTCGGCTCTGGAATGGCCGAGCCCGGTAGACGCGGGGCTCTGCGAGGTGAGCTCTCTCATATTAACCTTGGTCGCTTGGTATGCCGGTGCGACTTTTTCTAATTGTGTCCGCGTCACGGGAGGCGCATCGGCACCCCACCCATCACCATCCACGTTTTCATCTCTCCTGGATGCCCCTGTGCGTGCCAACGAATTGTAACTGCTGGAAATCCCGCTGGTCTGGGTGGGTGTGAAGACAGGCTTGGAGGCAACCAGTGGCTTTGTTGCTGCCACGGGCGGAGGGCCCGAATCCGACGAGTACTTGGAGCCTGACGCGTCAGCCACCTTCTGGACGATGCTGTCCGGCGTGAGGTCTCGATCCGACCGGGCGGTGATCTGGACGTGATAGCCGTGAAGCAGTTTCGCAACCGCCGTCAGATGACTCGTGAAATAGCCTTTGGTGCGTTCGGGGACGCCCTCGCCGCACCAGGCGATGAGGACAGATTTGGGAAGACCGGTATTGGGGTCCTTCACCTTGACATAGGCAAACTGGATGCGTCCGTCGGAAAACTCATCGATCAAATCAATCAGATCGCCCTCTCCGGTACTTTGCACTTTGAGAACGCTCTCCTTATTCCCCGAGTCTTGTTGAAAGGCATTGGCCAAGGGGGCTGACACCGAGAATACGGCCCACTGACCATAAGTTGACGAGGCTGCCGCAGGGCCGGAAGGAGGCGGAGCGTTGACGATCGACTGGTAACTTTTGGAAATGGACGGGCCATTGATAGACAAATTGAGAGTAGCCATGACAAACACATAGGTCCGCTGGGGTCGTCAACAGTCCAGGGCGAAGATGCTTAGCTCCTCACCTCAACCAGGATGCAAATTCGACGCTCGACGAGGAGGAGGAGTATCGTTGTTGCCAAAGAGGCTTGAAGCAGTGTTGCAGACTGCCGGTACTCTTTTCCTGCTGCTCTAACCTGAGCCTCGAGTGAGGTGCAGCTTACCACAGTGGGACCATGCCCTCTGCTGCGGTCGATGAATGCCAAGCCTGCGTCGCAGGGCTCTTGGCGCTGCCCATTGAGATCGCCATTTGTGGAAAGATGCGCTTGGAGTTGGCCATGTGAGCATGTCTACCAAGGTCAACTTCGTCTCTCCGCCTGCGCCGCCCCGCCCACCAACGCCTGGCCAACTTTGTGATTCTACGGCTTGAAGACGGACCTAGATCTGCGAATCGCCAATACGAATATCCCCTCCGAGTCTTCTGGAGTATCTTCCCGCGGCCGTCAAGACCAACATCATCAACCTCACCTCTGACTCGAATCGGCCCCACTGAATTTGATCGTCGTCCATGGTGCCGCCTTGCGCAGTGAGGCGCCTTTTCCATGACCAAGAGAGACAACGTTACCACACTCACCCGGGCGAACAAAGAGCTGTGCTGGAGCTGGATTCTTCCGCTTCTCCGATCGTTCAGATCATTCGAGACTGTTTGCGCCCGGCGGCCTGGCCTCTTGTCAACAGTCTCGTTGCATCTGACTCGGAGCCGCTTCACCTTTTCTCCTCCAACCCCCCATTGATCCCGAGACGGACCCGTCTGTATTGCCATTCGTCGCCGGCCGCATTTTGGCAACCCATCAGCCCTCACCGCTGACCGTTGCTGAACCCTGCATCTTCTCTTTCTTTCCATTTCTATTCATTGCTGTCTAATGTTTCATCTGTACCTTCCCCCGCCATGGAAAATGGAGTTGGATCGGACCCTCGGGATGCCGGCGCCCGAGGCAAGAGGAAATGGCCGTCCGACGGAGAAGATCCCCCTCTGCGACCGTCCCAAGATGCTTCCTCCCTCCCGGACGACCCGGCAGCCAGGAACCCTTTCGATGATGGCGCCACGCTCGACAGGAAGAGGACGAAAATCCTGGGCTCCTTCAATGGTACCGCGACGGCGCATGGCCACCGCATCGTGTTGCGGCACAAGCTTACGCTGACGGATCTGCCTCACGAAATCTTGCAACACATTTTCTCCTTTGTTGACCCTCTTTCTCTTGGGCGGTTACTTTGCGTTAACCGCTCCTTCCATGCACTTCTTGATCCGGCCAAGTCTTTGCCTCGAGGTTCCCGCGGCCTGGTGAAGCACTTGACGATGCGGAATCAAGACCTGATCTGGGCTACATCTCGGAAAAGTTTTCTCCCCGGTCTTCCACGGCCCATGGATTCCATGACCGAGGTGGACATGTGGCGGCTGGTGCGTGGTCGTTCGTGCCAATTTTGCGGCAAGAGGCCAAAAACACACGAGCCGCTACTGGGAACGTCTCCATGGAGCAGAGGGCCTGGTCCAGAGGGCGTCCGCACGATTTGGCCATTTCGGGTACGGTCTTGTGCCGGCTGTTTGGAACCAAGGATTGTCAAGGTGATTTGGCCAGCCAGACAAGCGCCAAACTTGATGTGCTGATGATCTCTAGGACACGGAAATGCTCTTTTCAACTTCTTCGGCATTGATGCCCGGCCTTCCGTTTGCCATCTTCACGCCGTCCTTGAACTACATTAGTTCGGCCACTTTGTCGCAATTACAACTTCCGCCGCGCCTCCAGCTGACGAAATATTACTTCCGCCCTCAGGTACAAGATTTCGAGGCGAAGCTCCGTGAAGCTCGTGCGCTCGGCGAGTCGGCCGCTGAGGGCTGGTTTCGAGGCCTCGAGGCTGCGAGCCAAGAGCACATGGCCGATGACTCACGCTTTGAGCAGTGGGAACTCCATTACGATTTAGCCGGTCGAGGGAGCGGAGATATCGGTGCTCCTTTGGTCTCCAACACGTCCGATCCTTCAGTTGTTGGCCCCGCATCCACTGGTCTGCTCTCTGGACAGCCAGGCCTGAGTTTATCTCGCCATTGGTCTCCCAGAGAGCCGGCGCGCGTTGGAAGTTTGCTGAGTAAGAAGCCTTCCCTTCCTGTGCAGACCCCTGACTTGATTTCCACTCCTGTTTTTCTCACTGACCATTCCCATTCCAGCCCCGTCTTTTCCACCCGGCCCGCTTCCCCCGATGCCCCTACAACAGATTAGCCCGGCACCTGGCCAACAACAGGTCGCACTCCCGAGAGGGTCGACCGTAAATTTGCCCTCTCTCCCAGGCCGTTTCCTACCCGGCTCCTCCTTGCCACCGCCGCCGCAACCCAAGCGAGGGTATCAGCGGCCCCGTGTCGAGCGATCTTTGCACGAGGTAGAGCAAACAAAGGCTGAACGCCGGAAGGACATCGAGCGAAGATGCCTGGAACTGAATCCGCCTATCAAGCCCTCCACACTCACCTATATGGAGGCATTCAATGCGGCAATCAAAATACCGATGCCTCTCAACGAGAATGCTTGGGAGCTTCTCAAAACCCGCCTTCTCACGCAGCGGGCAGATGCGGAACAGAGAGAGTCCGATCAGCTGGCATCTCTCCGTGGTTCCGAAATGGAAATCGAAGAGCGTCGGCGTTACGAAGAGGAAAGAAAACAGGTGCAGCAGAACGCGGACCGCATGTGGACCGTGTTGAAAAAGCCGAGCCGAGAAAAGATCAAAATCTATGCCGAGGAACACATCCGACATGCGTGGGGAGACGGCCACGGCGTCACCAAAGATACCAGCAGCAGATTTGCCGCCGATGTCCTTTGTTACGTCCGAGCGCGCTTTTTTGAGGTGATTGCGCTGGAGGACAGGATGCTGGCATCGCAAGGCCGCATATTCCCTCCAGATGCGGATTCAATGGCCAGTAGGAAACTGAAGCTGGAAGACATGAAATGGGTGTTTGAAGAATGCGTGAAGCCGCATACAGAGCCATATGGCAAAGAGCTGTTCTTGTGCAGCGCATGCGATGTCAACCACAAGCATTTTTCCTTGGATGCCGTCATCCAGCATTATGCTGCCAAACATACCAACGCTCTGAGCCACGGCAACTCTGTCCTCTACTGGAAGGCTGATTGGCCCGCTGATCCGCCTTTTGACCCCAATCCTCACCTGCCTCGGAGCCAGGAGGGTCTCGTCAGAATGAGCTCGTCCCCTGCATACACGGCCGGCCATCGGTCTGGGAGCAGTGCTCCTCAATCTTGGACGCCGGTGGTCCCTCCGGGTCAACCGAACGGCATCTACCACGTCCAGTCTGATGAGCTGGTATCCCAGGCCTGCCGGATATGGGACGACATCGAGGGGATCAGAGATCTCACGGACAGCGTACGACTGTACGTGATCATTCAGCATTTGGCACGAGGTTTCAAGCGCCGGTTTACCAATGAACCAACGCTATCATTGTTCACCGACTGTGTGAATAACAAAGACAAGCTGAGGCCGCTCAAATCGCTCTCCAAATTGCGTTGCAAGGCATGCTCCATCAGCACCACGATGCTCACCAATGGCGGGCCAGACGTTGAATACCAGCTCCCCGACCTGCTGAAGCACTTCCAAAAGTCCCACATCGAGGTTGACTGTTCGACAACCGACCGGAGTGCGTCGCAGTCGACGCCGTTGACCATGCGATCAAGCACGCATGTTCCGAGATTGGATTGGAAGCATGACATGGTCGCCCTTCCCATCGGAGCAGCCATCCACGACCTGCTGTATTCGCCCGGAATGGATCAGTCGAAATTGCAAATCATTGCCGAAGTGTTACCTCAACACTTTCCACAACCGCTGCCCCCAATCAGGCCAATTCCCTACGTTTCCGATCACGACGCATCTTCTGTGCTCCCCCGGCCAGACAGTGAGAGTATGCGCGACGATGAGAATCGACCCATCGTCATCATGACCACTACCACCACCAGTAATAATACGACCACCAGGCGGCTACCATTCGTCGCCGAGCGGGGGATGATCTCTGCAGATGACGAATACGATCCCCGCCACCCTGCTCCTGCTCCCGCTCCCACTTCCGCTCCCTCTCTTCCTGATCCAACGGTCTGGCGAAGACGGCCTGACGGAAGCCAATCTATCGGGTCTTCATCTTCCCGGGAGAGGGGACCGCACCACAGCGGGCGACACGTTGAACCGAGAGCGGTCACTTCTTCGGCGTATTCCCACGACCACGCCGCAGGGCATCAATTTGTTGAAGAGGATGACTACGGAGCGCGTGACGTTCTCTATAAGAGGGAGATCCCGCCTCATTTATACCATGGATCACGACATCGCACCATGGGCGAGGACACAAGCTCCCAGATATCGAGGTCGGGAAGTGCAATGGAATGGACGCCACGAGGGACCAAGATTGTATCGCTGGAGCCAGATCCGGAGGTGCCACCGGTCAGGACAATAGATGAACGAGCAAGAGGTCTTTTGGACCCCAATTTTAACGCGGCTGAGCACTTCCTGGACAATTTTGATGCCATCGCCACCGAAGCTTTTGGCGAGTCCGATGCCGCCGCCGCCAATCCCGGCGAATATGCTCTTGGACGCCCTGCCCTGACCGAGTCCGACTCGCGTCCTCCTCTTGACGATCGTCGAGAAGGGCAGGCTGCCGGGTGGCACGATCATCACCCTTTCAGCCGGGATCCTCGCACTCGCAGAAGTCTATCTCCGCTGGCAAGATATGAGAGGGTCGTCAAGGTCCACTACGACGATCCTGCCGGAGGCCATGATCGCCCTTATGCTCTGCGTGGCAGGCCGCACGGCGAGCCTCGATTCGCCTCCGCCGACCTTGACTATGAGACAAATCTTCGGGAAAGGCCGTATTCAGCGACAGGCGAGCACGATACGCCGTCCTCGTTGGACACGAGGAGGCACCCCAGAGAGCGCTATCGTCATGATGACGGCAGATACTCAGCAGAGCCCGAATATGGGCACCGTGTGGCACAGCGGTCTCCCGACTTTTATCAACCGCGATTTGACGACCGTGTGGTGCGCTACGTCGAGGTGTTACCGTCGGGTGAACGACGCTACGTCGGCGAGCCAAAGTATATCGACGGTGCATATGAGCCGGTGGAATACATCCGGGTCGTGCCTCGAGAATTCCGAACCACAACAAGAGGCCCATTCATGGAACGACCGCTGCGGGACTACGCGCCAGAATACGTGGATTACAATCGCACTTATCTCCCGAGCGAGTCTTACGAATCGGAACGACCTCCGTACTCCCGCGCACCAGATTCGCGTGATGGGATCTTTGAGCGATACGAAGCTTATGAAAGATATGAACAGCGCTGATTTCCATTGGCATGGTGAGAAATGTCCCCAGGTGCAGGGTTAACACTTCTTGCCACCATTAGTTATCTACCTAATTTTACGACCACTCTTCTGCGCGATGCCTCCGCGACACCGTCCTTCATTTGCAGGAACCGAAGGGGAGGGAATGTGGGAAGGGATGCACTGGGACATCTTGTTGGGCGGTCTGCTTTCTGCGAGGCGATGGGGATGGTAATTCTTCAACGATACCCAATTTTTTCACGATTGTTTCAATCAGACAGACCCGAAGCGTCGAAGTCGATGTCTACACCGACATAATTACTCTCTGCAATCATCCCGCCCATTTTTGTTCTGTGGAATTCGCCAGCTGGGATCTGAACCGCCGGCGGCCTGTTCCAAAAATCACTGTCTGTTCTCGAGGCTGTGGACGTTGGCGCTCTCGATATCCTCACTTCAGCCGTATGATTGATGACAGGGCAATCATAAACTTGGGCCGGCCGCCGCGCCGCGGAAGCATCCCTGAACAGGTTGCACTGGCCTTCAAGATTCACGACCATGCGTGTCTGCCCAATGTGAGGCGGCGATGATGCAGCAAGGCAGAGTGCTCCCCGAGGCCTTTGTCACACCTGTGCCTCCCCTTCATGATCGCGATCGTGTTCGAGTGCACCATGATTAAAGCGACAGCACATGCATGCATGCCGAGTCCTTTTGTGCTGCTCCAACCCTTGGAATGATAGACTATTGTCTACCTCCAGCACACAAGTGAGGGGGCCGGCAGAGGTTGCGCCTATGCGGAGCATTCTGCGCTTATGCATGGGGGAAGCAGCAAATTTGCAAGCTGACGGATGGTCCAATGCCACTGCGATCGCTTCCGAACCAGAGTCTGTGATTGGTTTCCGAGAATCTGTCGAAGAGCTTTTGACATGAGACTTGCCGCCGCGAAGCGAGCCTGTCGCAGTGTAGCAGAGAAGCACCTCGATCGAGAACTGCTTTCAAGCAGATTACAGCAAGACTACCTGTCACCACATTGTCGGCGGTATCGTTCCGACTCCCATTCTGCTGGTCGACAAATTGGCTTTAGAAAGGCGGTGGCTACACCGCGATTTCTCTCCCCGACCTCTCTCCGTTCCCGACCAGGCAGAAGGATGGGAAAGTGGGAGAATACTGGGGCCGGTCGGCTCTGCAGGCGAGGGCGAGCAACTGCAGCTAGAGAGCATGATTTCCTGTGCAACGAAGCTCGGGATCGGCAGTGATGCTCCCTCCCTGCTTGGGCAGGAATTCTGTTTAGCCTCGAAAGTTGGTGATTCATTTAGCGGCCAGCGGGAGTCTTTTTTGCATCCACAGAACAACAGGACAAAAGGTGAACTCACTCATGAAGTGCACCGCCACGCCGACAAACAATCTGGAGAGAGATCTAGGAAGTCGGCCGCATGTTCCATGGGGCATGTCCATCATTATTGTTGTAAGGGACTAATATCTGTAGTTTGTCGCCAACGCCGGTAGGTATAGCGGTTCCAGGGTTCTACTCCGCGATCCCGCAGCTGCAACGTCACTCGGTGCAAACCCATCTCCCAACCACCCATCAGGCCGATCCTGCAACGCGATCCTTACCGCACACCGCGACCGTCCTGGTTTTCTCTACCGAGTTCGCTAAGGTACGACTGCTGTCCCTTAGCCCCAAACTCTCGATTTCTGGCGCAACGCGGTGAGCGCGGCGGCCTAGTGTTGCTCCCGACGAACTCACAAGACCGTTTTGCCCAATCGCAAACAGAGCGCGGTCGTGAAGGCCATCTCACGCGCATGAGCCCGACGAGTCGCAGCGTTCCCACTCAAGCTTGTTTAGACTTTACCCATGACTAGAAACTGACGACTGCAGCTGTGCGACCCCGTCGTCCGCCATTTCTCGCATCTCACGGTGCTCCATTCGTGGTCCAGCACCGTCACGGCCCGCGTCGAGCCAAGTCGCCGTTCCCGCCCGCGTTGGATCCGGCCGACTGGAATCATTTTGGGCACAAAGGAAGCAGGAGACTGATCGCCTGACCAGCAAAGAGTGACGCAAGCGGGCATTAGGCAGTCAGCTCGGTGCCGTCAGAAGGTGTGACGTGGACGTTCGGAGCCAAACAATTCTCGCCCTACCCTCACGCTGCTGCGGTTACCCTCAGACCTACATCATGTCGAACTCCCCACCCAAGGAGCAAGATGTCGAACAGAGCGCGCAGTCCGGCGAAGAGCAGGATCACATGGACAGAGAACAAGAAGGGGCACAAGGCCAAGGTCTGGGTGACTTTGAGGTCAAAGAACAAGATCGATGGCTCCCCATCGCAAATGGTTGGTGAACGTTCCATCTGTCTTTGTTGTTTCATCCTGTGCCACCCATTTGTCGAGCGAGATGTGATTTGCTCGACCCTTGCGTTACAATCATGCGCCTTTGTGCGGCGGCAGGAACAACGCGTCTCTGCGCGAATCCGAGCAGTACCTTTGCTGCAGGTGCCTATTATCAAGCACTTCTCATTCGCCGCACGTCTGCTCGTCCGGCCATGATTTGCATCGCAGCGCTTCTCGCGGGACGGGGACCACTCAGAGAGCATCATCATCATCCTCCCCCATCATGTCTTCTGACTCGTCTCCCATGGCGCCTCCGGGCCAACGTCACGGGTCATCGAAAGCTCCTCCCTCGGACCGTTCTTCGGCCTTGTTCGATGCTGACATCCGTAACTTTGCGCCAGTGGCCCGAATCATGAAGACGGCGCTCCCGGAAAACGCCAAAATTGCCAAAGAAGCGAAAGAATGTATGCAAGAATGCGTGAGCGAGTTCATTTCGTTCATCACCAGCGAAGGTACGGTGCCCGGCGATCGACCCCCCTCTTCTTGGCTGATGTTGCACAGCGTCGGAAAAGTGCCAGCAGGAGAAGCGCAAGACGGTCAACGGCGAGGATATCCTTTTTGCCATGACCTCGCTGGGTTTCGAGAACTACGCGGAAGCGCTCAAGATCTATTTGTCCAAGTATCGCGAAGTAAGTTTTGACTGGTCCCCGGCCTTCTCCTTTGTCAGCTTGACAAAGAAAACAATCTGAACCATTGAACTGATTGGGATGAGACCCAATCCGCAAGGGGCGAGAACCAGAACAGACCTCCCAGCAGCGGGTACGGCGGGCCCGTCGGTGGTGGCCCCAATGTCGCAAACAATGCCGCCGCCGCCGCCCCCAGTACAGGCTACGCGACCGGGCAGTCGGAGAATGCCAACAACATACTGACCCAGGGTCATGGATTGGATACCACAGAACACGACACCTCTGCCACGTACGGCTATCCCGGCGCCGTGCCCACCGGCCACAATGGCATCGGTGGCGACAATTATTGACCGAGGCTGTCCGGGAGCGAGGAGCGGCGGATATTGGTCCATACGACATGAGCGTATACTCTCTGCCGATTCCACGAGCACGGCCAAAGAGCGTGACAGACGGAAGATGGGTGGCATGGCGTCGTAGGCAGTTGGGAAGGAACAATGAGATGATGGGACTCGTTCATTTTTTTGGTCACTGTATATCTCCAATGAGAAGACATTTCACAGCTGGATCTCGGGAGGAAAGGGGGCTGTCTGAGTATAAGATGAGCATGGAAGCATCGCAATATGTGTACACGGCACGAAGTGAGGCGCGGCAGAACAGGCCAGCCAGGCGTAGTCTCGCCGAATGCGAGCATTCCACCAGCCTGCCTTTGTCACAAAGTGCCTGTGTATGGCTCGCCCAGAACGTGAGGCGCAGCCTCCCTGATCTCTACCTCAAGAAACTGCTGAAACATGCAGTGGCGCTGCGAACCCATATCTCAGCGACAACGGCCTTTAAGGATAAGAGGATACCGGAAGTGATTAGCGTAGCATCGGGATCTGTTAAGTGGGCCGATGATAAGCGCCCTTCAACATTTGATGATGTATTCCACCTCCCTTTTTTTACATAAAATTTATTCTGGAACGAATCGGGCTCGTGGGTGGGCTTTCTGCTCGCTGGTCACAAGGGCGTTGGCCGTTATAGATCTCTTTCTTATAGAGCTCCATCTGCACATTATTTTGTTGTTGGACTTTGTCTCCTCTTCCGCTTCGCCGTCATATACCAACCAGGCGGGAAAGTCCGTCTCATTCGAGCAGGATGACTCCCCATGCTTCCGCCGATGTCGAGGTCGAGGGCAAGACAGACGGCACCGCTGCAGTAGTGGTTGCCGCGACGTCCGGCCCGATCCTGAGCAAAAGAGAAGAGAGAGGAGAAGCATGTTCTGTATGGACCGTGGACGACGTGTTCGCCCACCGTCAGCGGTCCACGCCATTGCCGCGAGGCACGGCCGCATTCGCGAGTGCCGACATGTTCAAAAGTCCGGGTTGTTTCAAGAAACCGAAAGCCAAACGATGGGACCATCGCATCAATCTGGAGAGCAGAAGTCGGCAATCGTCGTCTCTGAAAGGAGCGATGAAATACTTTCAGCCGGAGATGATCAGTCTGTGTGGAGGCTTACCGTCGAGGTGAGGGTTCCGAGCGGAAGTCGGCTGTGGCTTTGACTTACCACTCGCAGCGAGTACTTTCCCTTTGAACAGATTGATGTCAAACTCCCGGTGCCGCCTCAATTTTCCGAGGCCCACACCCTCCTCTCTGGCCAGGTCTTTTCGGCGCGGAAACACGACGTGCAAGAGAATAAAGCGCTCTATGATCTTTCGATCGCGTTGAACTACGGCCAGTCCATGGGTCCCGCTCAGCTGCTGCGTTTCATCACCGAGCACACCGAACTTGTTCATCGGCCCCCGTACGCTGATTGGGACGTCTGCATGACATGTGGCAACACGGCGGCACTTGAAATCTCGCTCCGCATGTTTGTGGAGAGAGGCCACTATGTTCTGACCGAGGAGTATTCCTTCAGTTCGGCCATCGAGACCATGACACCCCTCGGCGCTCGGATGATCGGTGTCAAGGTGGACGCACACGGCATGCGGCCGGACGATTTGGACCACATTCTCTCGACGTGGGACGAGACGGCGCGGAGGGCGCCCAAGCCGTTCCTCATGTACACCGTGCCCACGGGCCAGAATCCCACGGCCAGCACGCAGCCCGTGGAGCGCCGGAGACAGATATATGCGGTGGCGGAAAAGCACGATCTCTTCATCATCGAGGACGAACCGTATTACTTCCTGCAAATGGACCCGTACGTTTCTGGTCAGATCCATGCAGGATCGGCCGCCTTGAAGCCGATCCCCATTGCCGAGTTTCTGTCCCATCTCACTCCGTCGTATCTGTCGTTGGACACCTCCGGCCGCGTCCTCCGACTGGATTCCTTCTCCAAGATCATTGCACCGGGAAGTCGTTGCGGCTGGGTCACCGGGTCGGCCCAAGTCATCGAACGCTTCCTTCGTCACACGGAGGTCTCCACTCAAACTCCCTCCGGCTTTAGCATCATGGCGCTGTACAAGTTATTGGAAGAAGCGTGGGGTCACCGAGGCTTTTTGGAATGGCTCATGTTCATTCGCGCCGAGTACACGAAGCGACGAGACGTCATCGTCCACGCCTGCGAAAGATATCTGCCCACCGAAGTGGCGAGCTGGACGCCGCCCATGGCCGGCATGTTTCACTGGATCAAGGTCGATGTCACGAAGCATCCAGGATACGTCAAGGAAGAAATGAACTATGCCAAGCTGCTGGAGATCGAAGAGGCCATCTTCTTGGCCGGCGTCGAGCAGAGCGTGTTATTAGCTCGGGGTTCGTGGTTTCGAGCCCAGCGCGGCACCGATACCGAACTGTTCTTCCGGACCACCTTCGCGGCCGCCAGTCCCGACAAGATTGACGAAGCAGTGAGCCGATTCGGCGACGGGTTGAGGAAGGAGTTTGGCCTGGAGGACACGAAACAGGAGCAGATCAAGCACACCAATGGTGCCGTCAGGAACGAGATGCCCACTCAGTCTAATCTGGGAATGTCGCCACGGAAATGAACAATCTTGCTGAGCTCTGCCCGTCCAAAGGAGACCATCCAGTGGCCTCGTGGAATTGAGGATAAAGCCAGTGGATGGTTACATCGAACGGACGGAGCCGGGTGGGGTTCAACTCCCGCGAAAATGGATAAGGATTGCCCAGGGCTTGGCATCTACGTCTTGCCAGCCAGCAGGGCATAATAGCCGAAATTCGGAGTTCACGCACCAAAAAGCAAGTAAAGAATAAAAAGAGAGTGGAGAGTCATTTGCGTGCGAATGGCGTGTTAGCATTTGAGGAATAGAAATGGAACTCGAACAGGACAGCATGCACGGAGTCAAATTTTCCAGACGCACAGATCAGGTAACAGGAGAGACAATGAGTATCAGCTCAGGTGCGAGATGCAAGTCAACAGGACTCATCCTTCTCGGGCCAATGCCTTCTGGGTCGGAAATGGTCAGTCGGAGACAGAAGATTTACGGTTGTGCTCCGCTGTTCTTTGAAGTTATGCCGTCTATTAGAGAGGGGACAAAAAGGAAAAATTAAAAAAATCTCATGTCTTCAGTTGTGGCTCTTTTAACTTTATAGGTCTGGAGTGGTCTGTCTATTGGAGAGCTAGATCACCGAGGAGATTCGACTGAGTGGGTGCTCGAAAAACTATGCCTTGATTATGTCGAAACCATCCCAGTTTTCAAGAGCAGCATTAGAGACCCTGTTGTAAACGTCGACGCCGGCAAGGTAAAGGAGCTGCTCTCTCGGTTTGCCTGGAATGTTCGCACCCATGTACCAACTGTCGGTCTCCGGGTACAAGGTCTTCGAGTTCAGCTCCTGGATATCCTCTCGCCACTTCCTCGCGGCCTCGAATCGGGGATTGATCGCTTTGATCTTTTCAGCCCGCATCTTGGTTATGGCGTCGACGATCCAGTCCATCTGGATCTCGATAATGGGTGGGCCGTTGGAGAGAGCCGTCGGGGCCTGGGGGCTGTAGACCATGAAGAAGTTCGGCAAGCCGTCGATGGTGAGCCCCAGCCAGGTGTACACGCCATTCTTCCACTTTTCCTGCAACTGGACACCGTTGACGTCTTTCAAGTTCATGTCGATGAGGCTGCCCGTGAGAGAGTCAAAGCCTGTGGCCAGGATGATGATGTCGAATTCGTAGCGCTTGTCCGTCGTTGCAATCCCTTTCTCCTGGAACTCGACGATCGGAGTGGCCTTGATATCGACCACCTTGACGTTTGGTCGGTCCAGCATTTCGTAATAGTTCTGTTCCAAACTGGGTCGCTTGGTGCCGAACCAGTGGAGTTGCTTCAGGGGCGCGACCACGTCGGCTTTGTATGGGTCCTTGACACGCTCGCGTACCTTTTTGGCCCAGTAATTGTAGATGATGGTATTGGCCTTTTTATCCCTGGCGAAGTCATGATAGTTGGATAACAAGAAGGAGAAGCCGCCGCGGTTCCAGAGTTCGTCGAAAAGCGCATTCCGCTCTTCTTCCGAAGCCTCCCAGAAAGACTTGGGGGCGGGGTTGTAAGGAAAGCCGGCACGGCAGTGTTTGGCCGCATTAAAATACGAGGCATAGAACGATTTGGACGACTCTTGCTCCTCGACGGTCAACTTCCGTTGTTGCATTGGCAACGCGATGTTGGGCGTCCGAATGAAAACGGTCAGGTCACAATCTTCCTTAGCCAGCTCTTGAACGATCTGCACGCCCGTGGCGCCGTTCCCGACCACTCCGACGCGCTTGCCCTTGACATCAAGGCCGCCTTCAGGATAGATGGCTGAGTGGACCAAGAGTCCCTTGAAGTCCTTGAGATTCTTAAAATCCGGATAATGCATCTTGTAGGAGGATCCCGTGGCGGCGACCAGATATTTACATTTGGCCGTGCCCCCGTCCTTGGTCTTGACAATCCATTGATCGCCGTCCCAGGTGGCATCGACAACGATGGTGTTGAAGAAAGCATCCTTGCTCAAGTCCAGGACGTTGTCAACGTGCTTAAAATATCTTCGAAGCTCATTGTGGTCTGGAAATCGCTCGCTCCAAGTCCAGGTCTTCCAGACCTCGGGCACGGACAGGGAGTAGTAGGGGCTTTCTGAGTCGACACGTGCCCCGGGATATCGATTCCAGTACCAAGTTCCTCCAAAGTCTGAGCCGGCTTCGAACAGCTTCACGCTGAGCCCGAGCTTTCGGAACTTGTAGAGTCCGTACATGCCACCGAAGCCGCCTCCGATGATCAAGACATCAACATCGATGTTGTGGATATTGTCGGTAGAAGCCACGCCGTTTGACGGCGACACGCCATTGGGAACCGCCATTTTTGTCGCCAGGGAGAGAGGTGAGGGTATGAAACATGGGCAGAGCAGAGCGCCTATAACGGGCCCGGATATCGGTCAAATATAGCCAGATGGTATCCTCGGACCAGGGGGCCCCTCACAGCATACATCCAAGGGACCGTGCTTCAGAGACCAAGGTACGGACTAATTCTGAAAGTTAACCTCGGGAGTCGATCTCCGCTTTCCCGTGTGCCGACCCCCAACATAGGCACACGGGGATAGAGGGGGAACGGCCATCGCGTGATGCAAAGATCCCAGACTTGTATTATTGGGGGATGCCGTGCCGATCCCTGGTTGTGTTTGGTGATTTGAGTCAGTATGGTTATACGGTTGGTTAAAACAGGACTCGTGTGTATGGTTCTTGGTCCGGCGGATAAAACAACCGATACGGTCGGTCACGGCTATCCGGCATCAGGAGATGAAATCTCCTCAGCAGCAGACACACAAACAGTGGCACAAGCTTCTCTGAACCCCATTTTCATACCGAACCCATTAGGAGCGGGTGAAAGCCTGGGGAGATGGGGAACGTGGAGAAGAACACCCCAACAGCACTCTTGATGGAAAGTATGCCGAACATTCTTGGCACGATCCTTTATCTTCTGTCTTGCCCCTTTCGGGTTCAATAATAATTAATATCGCACCACCTTATGTCGACGACGATCCTGATCGCTGACAGCAGATCTGCGTTCCAATTGCATTCCTTGCCCCGGTGGACGCTCTGATTTCGCAAATCATCGGACAAATTCTTGATGTGTCCAGACATTTTCGGCAGAAGATGTGTTCAGAGCCTGAGTTTGCTAAGGAGCCAGTCGCCAAGGCTGATCCATCAGGAAGTCAAAACCTTCTTCCCCGACCTGGGGGGAGTTCCGATGCCTACCTCCCTGACCACGATGGGGAATACCTTTGAACTCGTTATTCTTGATCGCAATCGGCCAGATTGAACAGAAGCAAAGGGAAGCGGAGACAGCAGCATCCCTGTATCTCTGGATTTCTCGAAGCCTTGGCGAAATATCTGGTGTCCCTCCTCCTACCCACTTGGTCATCGTCGGCTCCCGACGTATCGGTCAGGGCCATTCCTTTTCTCTGCTTCCGTCGGCCAAGCCGATCTGGATCACATTCCGCCGTCAGCCGATCGCCACGCTGTTAGCTATCAGGCCGCCAAGGTATCGCCAAGTCGTTCCAGCAAAGATCTGGTAGGCGGAGCCCGCCTTTTCTCTTGGCCGGTCGCATCAGCTCACAGATAATCGACAATTGGAACTCGGTCTTATCATTGTCGAGTGGTAGGTCTTGTTATATGAACCTTGTTTAGCCCCCCCGTCTTGCTCGGCTGTGTCTGGTCTTCCCTCTTCGTCCCGTGCTCCTGATCCGTCTGGCTTGGGCCGTCTCCTTGGCACACATCTGGCTGTCTGGTCGCTTTTTCAGTGGACATTCCTCTTCTTTATCCCCAGTTGTCTGAATCGCCGATATAATGGGATGGATTCACAATGCCAATGCGGCCGTGGCTCGCACTTTCATCGGAAGGCGCTTCCGCCTCGAAGGCTCCGGCCACCCTAAGGAGCGAAAAGGATCGTACTTCTTCACCGAAATCCGTGCCGGACTGGCGACTTTCTTCGCCATGGCCTATATCATCAGTGTCAACGCCACCATTGTTTCGCAATCGGGCGGCACGTGCGTGTGCCCGCCGGACAGCCCCGATCTTTGCGACTCCAACACCGAGTACATGATCTGTGTCGCCGAAGTTCAGAGAGACCTGGTGACAGCCACGGCCGCGATTTCAGCCCTCACGACATTTTGCATGGGCCTGTTTGCCAACATGCCCATTGCCCTGGCTCCAGGAATGGGACTCAATGCGTATTTCGCGTACACCGTGGTCGGCTATCACGGCTCGGGCCTGGTTCCCTACGAGGTCGCCGTCACCGCCGTCTTCGTCGAAGGCTTCGTGTTTGTCGGCCTGACCATTCTGGGACTCCGTCAATGGCTTGCTCGTGCCATTCCTGCATCCATCAAACTCGCGACCGGCGTGGGCATCGGCCTCTATCTCACCCTGATCGGTCTCACTTATAGTGCCGGAATTGGAGCCGTCACTGGGGCCATGTCGACGCCGCTCGAGCTCGCGGGCTGCAAAGCTGAATATCAGGATGAATTTGGCCTCTGCCCGTCCAGCGAGAAAATGCGCAATCCCACCATGTGGATCGGCATTTTCTGCGGTGGCGTGTTCACCGTCCTCCTCATGCTGTTCCGTGTCAAAGGCGCCATCATCTTCGGCATCTTGTTGGTCAGCATCATCTCGTGGCCTCGCCCGACTCCAGTGACATACTTCCCCCACACCGCGCTCGGGGACAGCATGTTCGACTTCTTCAAAAAGGTCGTTACCTTCCATCCGATCAAACACATCCTCACGGTACAAAAATGGGATATTTCAGGCTATGGGAGCCAATTCGGCCTCGCCTTCATCACATTCCTCTATGTCGACATCTTGGATTGCACCGGCACGTTGTATTCCATGGCTCGTTTTTGCGGTGCCATTGATCCCAAGACCCAGGACTTTGAAGGCTCCGCGGTAGCATATCTCGTCGATGCCTTTGGAATCTCGATCGGCTCGCTGTTGGGGACCCCGCCCGTCACAGCATACATCGAATCTGGCGCTGGCATCTCGGAAGGCGGGGCCACCGGTCTCACCGCCATAACGACCGGACTCTGCTTCTTCATCTCGATCTTCTTTGCTCCAATCTTTGCCTCGATACCGCCCTACGCCACGGGCTGTGTGCTGATCATTGTGGGATCGCTCATGTAGGCCGCACCCCCTCCTTTCAAACACCGCCGTCTTTGCTAATCTCGTCCGACAGGGCCAAAGCCGCCGCCGACATCAACTGGCGCTACATCGGCGACGCAATTCCCGCCTTCCTCACCATCGCCATCATGCCGTTTACCTACTCGATCGCTTATGGCCTCATCGCCGGCATCATCTCGTACATGGTGCTGAACACCATTGTCTGGATCGTCGAGAAGGTGTCGGGTGGAAAGATCAAGCCGGCTGACAAGGAATACAAGGATCCCTGGACCTGGAGGCTTGAAGGAGGCGTCCTCCCCCCGTGGTTGACGAGAGCTGCCAAGGGTAAGAAGGACTTTTGGCGTCCGTACGAGGACATAGAGCACCGCACCGGTAATACGTATGACGGCAAGGATGTTGAGGTCGACGAGCAGGCGAAGATGGCGAACTCCGACAGTGGTGTGGTCAGAGATAGCAGCAGCGAGGGAGAGAAGGTCAAGGTGTAATGAGGTTCACCATGCGTGATATCGAAGAATCGGGGTATGTGGAACAGAGATCATCTCGCCTTGATGGTTGCAATATCTGTGACGGATGTCCCTTTCCTTTGTATAGTTGAACACGCTCCCTGTGTGGGGGGTTGCGTAGGAGGTCTACAGGACACTGCAATAGAATGGAATAGCATGGTAATGCCAATGCTAATTGAGGTATTTGGATTCTTCGTTTGGTTCTGAAGAAAATTTCTGCCAGTTTCGAAAACACATCTTGAGATCGCAACGGGCAATGATGGGCCGCAAATGCAGGCTCAAAATGAAGTCTCTGCCGTCATCTGTGCTGTGCTCGCTGTGACAAGTAACGTCCTCAGCAAAGATGCCCAACTGGTGTCGTTACTTCCTGGTGAAGCTGATGTTATACTCGGTTAATTTCTGTAGCTCGTGCTGGCGCTTGAAATATAACCTGTGATAAGTGCTGTCTAATTTGCTCTTCCGACACCAAAGCCTTACGGCGGCAGTCGAGCTCAAGGCTTGTCTCGGTTCTTCACTTTGGTCCAGCCGCTTTTGCCGCGGGCTCGTGCAGAGTTGGGGTTGTCATCTTCCCCCCCATGGGTCCGCGTCGTCATGATGCTCCGGGCGTCATCATATTCACGTCCACTCATGTTGCGGGTTCGGATAAAGACAGCTTCGTCAAATTGCTCGCCACCATCGTCCCACTCTTGCTGCTCGAGCAATTCCCATTCCGCATTGTTCATCTCCGTGATGAGCCATTTCTTTAGGGAATCGGTAATCGTGGTATATTGGTTCAACTTCCAGCCGCGACCGGGGTCAGGGGTGGTCGCTGCGCCCAGAAAGGTATGAGCAGAGGAATGAGACAGTTGGCCAAGCATGCCTGGAGGCATCGTGTTGGGTGTGCTCGGCGACGGGTTGCCGGACGACTTCTTCTGCCGCTGACGGACGTCTCGGCTCGAGAGCACTCGCATGATAGCGGGAGATTGTTGAGGAGCAAGGATGAGGTGCCACATATTTCGCCCAACGTTGCAGGCCTCCTCCCATGATTCGGTGCCGTGGATGAAGCCCTGGCTGCGACACACCCACGAGACGTCCCACGCCAGCAGAGAGATTCCTTCCAAGAAGAAGCTGAAGGCGGCCGGGTCTTTCTTGGCGAGCTGTGCGATCCTCTCATCGCTATCGTCCGACCCGATGAATAAAGGACGAGGGCGAGAGAGGGTTCGCAGGTCATGTCTGGAAGTGGCAGGACTGCCAGGCAGAGACATCTGCGGTCCGGATCCAGGAAAGCCGGGTTTCCGGGATGAATATGAAGTAAGAGGGAGACTGATCGTCGGGAGAGGATAGTCTCGATGAGGCAGAGTTACTTGGGCCGGTAGTCGAACACCCAAGTAGAAGGCGACAAGGACCAGAAGATGCGCGGTGTTCCCGAATGCAGCCGTGAGATCAGTACACCGGACATCTTCCATTCGTCAGCAACCATCCTCGATGGAGGGGAGGGCATTACTGACTGTTAATTTCACGGAGATCAGGCAGCAGCAGGCCGGCGATCGAGTATTGCTCCTGCAGAACGCCCGATTTCATTCTCCTCCTCTGCTGGAGTCTCAACAGCGCCGCGGCCTCTCGACATAAGATAGCCCTCGCGTCGACAGATCGACTATGCAGCGCATCGAACGAAGAAGAGCCCTTGCCGTTGATGTCGGAAAGCCTGTCCACACTCGCTCGCTGACGGCTCGAAAACTTGATCTTGGTGGAATTGAGTTCCGCCTTGGAACCAGTCAGCCGCGCTCTCCTCTTCTGTATGTCCTCCTTGATCTTGAACAATTCCTCCCGCAGCGACCGGAGCTGATCCGTCCTTTCTGCCAGCCGTTCTTTCGCCTGCTCAATCTGCACCGTGGTCCACTCTCGTTGCCAGAGTCCGGCTAGGTCCTTGTCTCTTTGACCTCGGGTGTCTGCCTCTGTTGAAGCCCCCTGCACCACGGCCTCCACATGCTGACCAAGGTCCTCCTTCTCCAGGAGAACCCTGGCAGTTTCGAGCCGGGCCAAGTAGAGACGGTTCCGTGCGCACGATGCACAATATAACTTGAGGGTCGCAGGATCATTCTCTTGACAGATGTTGCATTCCATCATGCTCGTTGTTGCTCGGGAACAACTGATCCTATCACGCCAAAGCTATCGTCTGGACCGGTGTCGTGGCCGCTAGCCGACGCATCCAACGGCACACGCGTTGTCGTGTGTGCCCTGGGAATAGATCAGAGCACATGGTGTCCCCTACGGTCCTGATGGGAACGAGCTGAGTCAAGACATGATGACGGCGCGAAGCCCGCATAAGAGAATCTCTTCCTGGATGTTGAGTGATCGCCGAATGTCGCTCTTCCAGGCCTGATACAATCCAGTCTTGCCATTTAAGGACGGGTGCGGAGCGTCGCGCGCGAAAACCCCACGTGATTGCGCGCGAAAATGCTCATCTATCACGCGTCGCCGCCCCATGCATGACCACATGAGAAACATGACGACCATGGCTGACCTTGAGGACATCTATGAGAAGCTCGAGGCCGATGGCCCAACATGGCAAACTCCGGCAGAGTTCGATGCTGCCGCAGTGGCGAATTCACCACCTGCGCCGTGCAGGAACCTCCCAGGTGAAACTTCACCTCGCTCCGCCAGGAAGCGTACCAATGAAGAAATTTACGTGGCCGACCAGCAGCTCAAGTCCAGTCCCGTGACAGGCAGATCTCAACTGCCCTTTCGAGTCAGCCATCAAGATGACCGGGTGCCACCAAACCCCCAGACTTCCGAGTTCGACAGAAGTGGATTCACCAGTTTTCAAAACGCGCAATCAGCGCCGTCATCGAGCACAGCTCCAGTGAAAGCCAACATCGTTGCTTCCACCGCCATGGCCACGACGTCTGAGAAGAATACATTCCTGCAGGAAATGCAAAGCTACGAGCAGCAGCTCGAGTTAGAGTATCAGGAATATGAACAAGCACTGCCAAATAGAGATCGCGGCGTGGACCTCGAAGAGTTGGACTGGGATGACTTGGAGCATCGTTACAGCAGTGAGATTCGTCCAAGAATTGACGCCGAACGTGAGATCATGAATGAGCTCGGGGCACGTTTTCAGGTAGGTTTCAAAATGGATGGGAGGAAAAACGCTGATGGTCCTAAAGCAGTTCATGTTGTGGATGCAAGTATCGAGCGAGCATGAGACCGAGCGAGCCATCAAGAGGTATATTCCCATTGGACTGTTTCAACTTCTTGTGCCTTTACTCATCATCACAGATTACGGACAAAGGTTGCTCTGGTCCAGAACTCAGAGACTCGGCTGGGGGAGAGACAGGAGCACTGTAAGTTTCGTATCCTCAAGTTCGCGGCGCTTTCTTAACCCGGCTTACAGATGCAAAGGTGTTGAACGCCTTTCAAAATGCAATGGCCCTCCTGGGCAATCTCTAGTTATTTCTCTCGGGAAGCGTCTGCACGACGACGTCATTGCGCCGCGCCATTGACCTATGCCCACCTCGGAGCCGCCGAATCTCCAACAGGCCTACCGCCGAGCGAGACATGGTGTGCTGATGAATTGTTTGGAGCGGCATCATGAATCTGCTGGCTTGGTGATTGTCCAATAGCACGACAGTGATGTCTAATGACGGGCAATCCATCCAAGATCGAGAATTACTCTCGCGGTTGAATGCACTGAGAAAGTCGTCCGTGTCACTCGATCACCAAAGGTGAGATATTCTCTTCCCTTAGCTCGATTGTTATCCCTGTCATACTCCAGTGGACTGAAGCTAATCGTGTAGCTACCAAAGCACATCCTCCGTCCCCCCTCTGCTCGATCCTCATCCTGCCCTTTCCCTGCACGACGAGCTTCTCAGCCGCTTCAAGTCGCTGAGTGGGAATGCGGCTCGTACCCCGTCGACAGCGCAGTTGCCATATGTCGGCGCGTCTTCCGCCATTGGCATATCTGAGGAAGATCAAACCGTGGAAGAGCTGCTCTCCGATCTAGGTCCGTCAGAGGGGTGGGAAATCCATAAAGACGAGGAAGATCAAATCGAAGAGCTGCTCCATACGGCCAAGCAAGCACTCGTACAAGAACCGGCAGGGAACATCAACGTCACTCACCACGACGGCGACGATGAAGGGCAGTCCGCCACGAGCTCAAGGACCCGTCTTTTTACGATCGACGTGTCGGTCTTTTCCGACGAGGGAGGAGATGATGGATCGTTGCCGTCACCGCCCCGGCCACATCAAGACAAAGCACAGCCGACACTCGATCAAGAGGCGGACGAACTGCTGAAGAGGGTTGTGGACGAGGTTAAACATGAACCACCGCACACGCAACAGGACGAAGAAGACGAACTTGAAGATAATAATAATGTTAATCATCATGACAACCAGAAAGATGACGTCGTCGATCCAGAGCATGTGGGACGAGCGCCAGACCTTCATCTCCCTTCTGCACCATCACAAGAACCCCAAATTGCGGAACCCATCTCGCGTGTCGAGACCGGCGGCGATAATCTAGACGCGGACCTGGCTTCTCGCTTCGCTGGCTTATCTCTCCCCTCAGTTCCATCAACGATGAAAGCCACTTCAAAGCATATCGGCAAGCCAGGACCTGGATACACCGACGACGAGATCGATACCTGGTGCATTATCTGCAACGATGACGCGACACTGCGCTGCATCGGCTGTGATGGGGACTTGTATTGTACGAATTGCTGGCTCGAAGGGCATCGAGGAGCGGATGCTGGGCTGGAGGAAAGGACTCACAGGGCGGTGCAGTTTGTCAAAGGAGGCGGGGAGAAGGAGAAGAAGAAGAAGCAGAAAACAGAAAGCAGGAGGCGGCTGATGATGGGTGCTGGATGAGAAATGAAAACACTCGGGTGATCTGCGCCTTTTGGCCCTAAATGAGAAATGCAACGAATGAGAGCCAAGCTTTCCCTTTCTTCAAACGTTCTGGCCGTCCTTTCTGTTACGTTCCATTGCTGCGGCCGCTTTCTCTTGGAGAGGAGTTGGTGGAGCAATGTAATATATCACGCCGTGGAACATGCTGGCGGCCAGGGGTGCGACCCAATGTATCCAATGCCACCCGGGAAAGTGACTGCCGACAAAGACTCCAAAACACCTCGCCGGATTCATCGACGCCCCGCCGTATCCAGGTCTCGAAAAGGCTGTGCTAAATATCATCGTGCCGGACGAAAGACCGACGAGGATGGGCGCCAGTGCTGGTCCGAAAATCTCCTTTTGCCGGGGATCCAGGCCAACGCCGAACGCGAGGAAGAGCATAATCACACATGCGACGAACTCGACGGTGAAAGCCGAGGAGATGGTCACCATGGATGTGTACAGAAAGCAGCCGCCCACCTTGAAATCGCGGGTGCTGATGGAGGCGCGGATAAGGAGGCCAGCCAGGGTGGCACCAGCCAGTTGGAACCCGACGTACAGGACCATGCGCGGCAGGCTGGTCAGACGAGCGAAAAAGGTGCCGACGGTGATGAGTGGGTTGAGGTGGGCGCCAGACGCGGCACCAAAGCAGTAGATGAGCAAGGCGAGCAGGATGGCATCCGTCACGCCGGCGACGAGAGGAGCCAGGAATGCGGCCGTCGAGTACACGCCCGAAACTGGATCGGGGGGTGCAGGAATCCCGGCAGGAGAGAGGCTGTTCCACGATGATAGGTAGACGATGAACAGAGTGCCTGTGGCATCGATTCCGAATTAGTTTCTGGAGTCCCGGACACACACCACATTGACATATAAGGTCGGTCACCATCGTGATCTAAGGCGTAACTGACCGATTCCTTCAATCATTGCTGCTTTATACAGCTCTACTTGCCCAAAGCCGCGCAGATCGAGCGATTCGCGAAGACTCAAGTTGGGTGCTGCATCAGGCACCTTCTTCAAGAGCGACGCGTTCTGTGGATCCTCGCGGTCGACAATGAACTCGAGGTTGCCACCGACACGACCGGCAAAGGGTGGATTGACGGCCGACTGCTGACGTCTGTACGTCTGAATCCTCTGCATCTTCGACGGCGGCGGCTGTTGTTGTTCCCGTGGCGATGGCGACTGCAGGTCCGGCATGGTGTTGCAGGGTCGAAGGTCACTTGAAGGAGACGCCAGAGAGAGAGAGCCGATCTTTTCCATACTTTCGGACATCTCTCTTACCTGAGAACGACTGGCTTGAGGAGATCAGGTCATGGATAGGGAGATGGAGAGGAGGGTGGAGTGTAGTCAGTCAGGTAGTCAGTCAGGTAGTCAGTCAGGTAGTCATCAGTCGGTCAGTCAGTTGATGAGACACAAAAGGCCATTCAACAACAGGACTAAGCCAATCAATGAACAGGAAAAAGACGCAGAAAAGCGCATTTCGAACCCACCTTAGACGGGGAGCTCTTTCAGGAAAACCCAACTCTAACATGGTCCTTTCACTGTGTGCAGTTGGCCATGAGTAAGCGTGGGATTGGCCAGTTAGCATCGTTCATCTTTTTGCCCAATTAGAAATAGGGGATCCCAACAACCCCATCAAACTGTGCGCAAGGGAAGGGTTTAATAAGCAATGCAGCGTTCTAACAAATTTGGAGATTCTATGAGAGTTACGACAGAGTTTTCGACTAGTCATAGAGGCCAAATATTATCTCGGCAACGGTGGTCATACCTTCTCGGCCGTTATTACATCGTATACTACAGGCAATAGCCTTGTCGTTCCATGACACTGACGAGGCATGGCTAGAAGTGTAGTCGACTTGGGCTTCTCAGCATCACTTACTCAACTAGGGCTGAAATAAAAGGTCAATCGTCGTCCTCCCCCTCACCACGTTCAACGTGATCATCATCCGGATTGAGTAGGATGCCGACTTGCGTAGATTCTGCAAGAATATTGATCGCTCTTTCTTGATGGTTGGTCTTCAAATCCTCCATAACAAGCCGTAAGGCCAGCTCCGGGACAAGCACAGCGCTGACATATGCACCCACGCCTGCGGCCCGGATAGACGGGTCGGTTCTGAGCTGAGTGGTCAGATCCTTGGCCAGAGCCTCAGTCACAGCATTGACCATGATACGCGCTCCTTTGGGTCCGTAATATCCTTGGTTGGCAACATCAAGGACTTCTTCATGCAAATACGTGCGGAGAACCTTGCGGCTGCCTTTTGCCGCTGCGATTTTCGAGTCCAGCTTCGTCAGATAATAGCTCGACGCTTTGCGCTGGAGGACTCGGGTCAGGGCCGGGAGGTGCTTTGGAATTCGGACATCTTCAAGGGCATGCCAGTCAACGTCGGGATAGCCTTGCTGCGTCCAGAATGCCCTCGCGTCTCGAACCTGGTGTCGATAACAAAAGTCTTGCTGTTTCTGAAGGGGCAGAGCGCCCAGTTTAAGGTTCTCGCCCTCCTCTGGCTGTCGTTTGACACGTTTCTGACAGACTGGACATCGCACGGTGACGCCAGAATTCTCCCGTGGATCAGCATCTCCTCTCAGCAGGCCTTCTTCATGATCCTGCTCGAGCTTCAAAGAAGCTATGGAGTCGAGAGAGGACAGTGACGACATCGACCTTGCTCGAGTCCTCTGCCGGTCATGGTTTGGTGACTGAAGCCCATCGAATATGGAGGGATCGTCCGTCGTCGTGGTGGCCGAGGAGGTGAATGCGGCTGGCATGTCGGGAATAGAGAACCCAGCGTCCCGTGGGAGGGCAGACTCTGGCGGCAGTTCTGCCACATCGAGCCTGGACTTCCGCTTCGACTTTGCCGGACTGAGCTTTGTAATCACGTCATGGTGCACAAATTGATCCTGAGCTGCGACCGGAGGACGATCTTCGTAGTCGTCCCTGTAGAGGATGAACTTGTCTCCTGCCTCTGTCTTCACACTCTCGGCAACTTCTGAGTGTCTAGCATACTTGCGGTTTGCGTACCCTTTCTGCAGCTTCCTTTTCTGGCCCGCCGATTTTTGGGAAGAGGTCATCAAGAGATCGAACACTTCCTCCGCGGTTGCGTCGTCCGATGGGAGAACTGCTCGAGACTCCAAACTTGGTTCATCCTCCAGCTTCCGCTTCGTCCCCCGCCTCGTGGCCATGTTCCCATCACGCCGTTGTTTTGATCGTGTCGGAGATACCATTATGTCGGATTCATTCTGCGCAGGGCACAAAGCGCCGGGGCTTCGTGTGATGTCCAATGTCTTTGCCTCCTCTTCGTCGCTGCTCAATGGGAGAGCCATATAATCCTCGTCAGGATCCTGTGTGGTCTGGCGATCTAAAGGGGTTTGGATCTGTGCCATTTTGAAGGGAGGCATATTCGGCCTGAGGTTAATGTTCAGAAGAAGACGTGGCCCGTAGTAGTTGTTGCGGCAGAGGAAGACCCTTGAACAGCTTGCGTCAAATCGTTTCTCTGACATCCCAACTACTGACCCTATGCGCTATTGTCGTGGTCAGATGGTCTCCAGTATTCAGAACTCGGCCTTGACGAGCAAGAAGCTGGCTGCACACTGTCGGATTCCAGATTCCGCGCCAAGTCCTCTCGACGCGCCGGAACGCGTGCCGAAGTTCCTCAGCTGCAACTCTCTCCATGTTTAATCACACATGGTCCAGAGGTTTGGATCAGACCTGCCTCTGCAGAAGAACGTCACAAGCCAGGCCAAGGTCCAGAGGTGATAGCCTTGGTGGATAAAGGATGTTCCGTGCCTTGGCCAGACTGGTCGCACTTATGAAGGTTGGTCTTTATTACCATGAACTTCGTGCCGCCGCCGTTGTCGTAAGGGCCAACAAGATACAGCAACAAAAACGATGGCTTCGGCGTCGTTTTGTGATCTCGGTTTTGCGGACCAGGGTGACAAAACAAAGCCCGTGGCCATTGTTCCACTGACATATCTGAGAGGAACAGCTTCTAAGATGGCCACGGGATATACCAGGCAGTGGTAGGTAATAGACGACGTCGAAGGTAAAGACAAGGTTTGAAGGCAAGGGTTGGAGACGACAGTAAGTCAGATTGCACGGTGAACCGGATTAAGAAGTGACCACTTCATCTCCAACATCGATCAATCAATCATTCTTCTAGAATACCCATCTCGACGAAAACTAAACATCAACTCTGAGTACAATGGCCAATGCATCCCCGTCTGCGTCAAGCTCGCCTTTTGGCCCGTCGACATCTCTCAGACCGCACTCCTGCTCTACATGACCTCGCCCTCAACACGAGTGTTTCCATCATGTGGTTCAAGTTGGCCACGATGCCAATGCATTTACTTCACCCTAGAACTCAACCCCTGGGCTGTCTGTCAAAGAGCTGCCTCTGCCACCGTCAGCATTAGATCCCACAAATCCCTTCTTTGGCGTACCGGAACCCATCCCTCCACCAACAGGCTGAAGGAGGACGAAATCCTCCTCTGGAAGATTCAGCCTAGCAACTTGATGTCGTCGGACCTCCCGACGTATCGGAGGACTAGAGATATCGACACATCGTCCGTGTGGGGCTGACCGCGGAAGGAAGCGAGATGAGTAGTGAGGCATGGCAGACCTAGACTTCGACCTGATTGTTCCTCAAGAGATCTCGTGTGACGCCAGAGACGTCGAATGACAGGAGATCATATCGACAAAGTTGATGTCGAGGTTTGCCGATGTTGTCAGCGTGGAAGACGTCAAGAAACTGTGCTCAAGTTAGATGCCGTGCTGGTAGACCCCTCCTCATCATACATATCCCAACCAGTTCAATCCCATTCCATGGCATCAGGCATAGCCTCCCAGGGTGTATCTTCCATCTCTAGCTCCATGGCATCGTTCTCGAGCCCGTTTAGAAGGGATGCGCCGTGTTCGGTAGCTGAAGCCCGAATCTCTGTCTGACATCTCTGGATTTCGTTTTCGCCCTCGAAGGCCGCTCGCTCTAAAGCACGCAGAACGCTTCCCAACATCTGTTCCAGTCTCAGATCCCTCAGGATTTTTTCATATCTCTTCATCTTCAAAGCTGGCAAGTCGTCGTCGGCCGCATCACTAGGCCGGTCCTCGGCGTCTTTCCACTTGTTTCGAAATTCCTTTGCCAGGCCCAAATACGACCTCACATCGCCGACGCCCAAAATCTCATGGAGAGGATTCGTCGGCAGATCTAACGCCTGCAGGACATTTGCATGGAAGCGATGAGAGTATCCATGAAACGCCCTCGAGTCGCCAATGATATAGTCATTTCCTTTTGATGAGGCGGGCGTGCCCACCACATCACTTGTTCCAGCCCCAGCCGCGGCCGAGATGACGAGTCCCCAAACGCCCAGCAGATGGACCAGGACCCGCTCCAGCAGCATGTACCACTCATAGAAATCGATCTTGAACATCATCTCCGCCTCGGCCGGCTCCGTTCTCAGCTCGAAGTCACCAAGAGCGTGATCAGAATCACGAACCTGGCCCTGGGTCAAGGCCAACGTGCGGTCAAAACAGCCCATCAAAGCAGAGCTCTTCCACTTCAGGCGCCTGAACAGCTTCCCAAACCGGTGAAAGTCCTGAAGCCGTGCTTGATACTGCTTTTGTGCAGGCGTCAGGGCTGAACTGGTGGCCGTCGGAGTCACGAGTGTACTTGTTAGCGGGTTCAGATTTGATTGGGTTCGTGAAGATGCTGGCGCCCAGCGTGAGCCATGGAGGTTGATCATACTGTCCCTGAACGGCCGTCTCTCCGAAATAGATCAAGTGTTCAACCATGACAACTTGACTAGTGAAGCCACGGTGCGGTGAATAAGAAATGCTACGTATTTTCTGAAACAGATATGGGGTCGAAAGAGTGTCAGCGTGAAACCAGGCCCATCCAGGAATGGGGCCAAATCGAGTTCCAGTGGTTGGGATGAGGTATATAGTGGCTGATGAAGATGATGGTGTCAAGAGACAACGAATGATTCTGTGGTCAATTGCATGCCATCCAGATATTGTCGATGTGAACTCAACCAGTTTGTCCTGCCTAGCAAAAGAAAGGGCAAGCTGGCAGCTGACGCCGCTTTTGGCGGCGTTCTTCCCTCAATGCCAAGACACCACCCTGGTTCCAACTATCAACTGGTACTCCTACATTACCACTGTAGGCTCTCTGAGACCGAATCAATCATCCTCTGGCGTTCATCAATCAAAACTCAAAAATAGTCGTCCACCTGTGTCTAGGTCTCAATTCAAAATGGCAACCCGATGTCACGTTTATATCACGTGCCAAAATCCACGTCTGCCTGGCGTCAAGCCTTACACCCTACACCCAAACATCAACTCAAAAGTGACTCTCAAGGAATGACTTGCTGCCATGCAAGCTTGGTCGATCGCTTTCATCCGCGTGGCAATGTCGTCAGTGTCGCACCATACTCGAATCTCGGGTTAACAGACTGGCTTCATGACTAGCGTTCCACCCGGGAGATGGACTCCAGATTAGCTTTCAGGAGGACCAAGGGGTCAGCCCCACAAGGTTGCACTTACACAAGCGCAACGGCGGCCGTTTGGCGCCAAGTCTTTGAAGATCGACAGCTGGGCAAGGCTGTACCCGATCCCTTATTGACTCTCCATATGCTCTCGTTGCTGATGGTGACCAACAGTCGTCTTGTCAGCTAGTTATTGCATGAGACCTTGGTTGTGGAGCTGACATGAAGTTGAAAATATGTCTGTTGCTCCATGTGGCCTCTCGGACGCCTGAACCTCAAACTTGACTTGTCGGAAGAAGGCGTCATGAGGTTCCACTGTACAGTGTCCATTGCATGACCATTGTTTCCTCGCTTCTCGCTTCTGGCATCGTGGTTGTGTTGGGAAGAAAAGGCGAAGAAGTTCTTGGTCGAATCTTTCAGTGAAGGAAGGCTATAAAAGACGACTTGGATCGCGCCTTGCGGTATCTGTTCTCCCCATTGGATTCACTCAACGCAGGACAGCGGGTCTGTCTCGAGTGCTTTAACGGCCCGTTCTTTGGCTCAATTATTGATCCATCTCATAATTCTAATTCGTTACCAAGATGCATCTGTCCATCGCAGCCATTCTTGTCAGTCTCTGCACTGTGTCCATTGCTGGTCCAGTGGCCGGAACGAGCAGCAAGTCCAAGAGAGCTCTCTCGGTGAGACCGTACAGCGACTTTCAGATCTCTGACGGTGTGGCTGGAAACGCTCTGGCAGAGGTGAGTGCGCAATTCCCGGTATGCAAGCCCGCCAGAGAAGGTTCGCTTCGGTGCTGATGCATTCACAGATTGACACGTCAGATCTCGCCTCGGTCTCAGCCAGCGACTTGCAGATCATTCAGGACGCCCGAGTCACGGCCGAATCCGCAGAAACAGGGTCTGGAGGATTTGATGATGAGATCGACGCTGCGGGGGGAGGTGCCAACACAACGGCTTTGCAAAACGGGAAGATCAAGAACAAGGTGCTTAAGTTGCAGCTTGAAGTGCTGGCGCTTCAGATTGAGGCTGCTCAAGGGAATGGCGATCAATCCAAGATTGATGAGGAAACGACAAAGTTGAATACAAATGTGAGCTTGGACAAGGCCGCTGCTGGACAGAAGAGTGTAGGTGTCACAGACACGTTCCAAGGATAGCACTGCCCACCCGGTCATCAAGTGAGTATGCAGCAGCTCTTGGAAGCCACTTGCCCTATATAGAGTCTCGCGAAGAAATGCAGGTTGAGTGAGAGGACCTGTACCACGTGATCAAACGCGCTATCAGCTTGGCGTGTTTGTTCTCTGCCTGCCTCAGCCGCCAAAGGCCCATGTTGAGGCGTAGAACTTCAGTCGCCGCCACAGTGTTGTTGAATGTTGCGTGTTGAGTCTAGCAGACCCTTTAAACCTCGGTGCTCTCGGTTTCCTCCCCCCCACCACTATGGAGATCACCAGCAGTCCTCGGCAGCTACCGAACGAGCTGGTCATGACCATCCTGCAGTCCCTGCCGCGGTCCGACCTCAAAAATGCGCGTCTGGCAAGCAAGTCGCTGTCTGCCATGGCGGAACCTCACCTCTTTCGATACGTGGTGCTCATGCCCAATATCCAGTGTCTAGAAAAGTTTGTTGCAGTCATGACAAAGTCCCAAGTGGCGCGACACATTCGGAGAGTGGTGTACGACTGCCGCTTCAAGGGGGCCACCGCGGCTTTGCTTACTTCGGCAAGAAGGCAGTTCAACGAGACGAGAGAAGAGGTGTGGCAGATGCGCATATCAATCTTGGAACGGGCGCTAGAGTCAGATCTCTCTGCTACTGAAGATATGGCGATTGAAGTGCCCTTGTTGAGCGCTGCCTTCTCCATCTTGCCATCCCTGTGCGAGCTATTGATTGAGGAGTCCTGCGCCAGAGGGCCGACTGCAGGCATCTTACCTCCCTACATCATGCAACTCTGCAGAGAAGCGAATCTTGACCCTAATTCTTTGGTCCCCAATCGATTCGACAGGCAGGAAAAGCTTTCGACCACGGCGGTGCTTATTGCCGCCGCTGTTTCGCGTCGGCGCATTTTGGATATCTCAGCAAGAAACCTGATATGGCAGCAATTCTTCTATGGCATCGACAGTCCTAGATACGTGTACAGCCGACAACTCAAGTTTTACAAAGATGTGATGCCGAGTCTTCGCAGACTTGAGCTCTCATTCAAAGGCAGTGAAAGAGATATAGACGACGTCACCGCCAAAGGCCTCGCCGAGCTTCTCACGCCCGCAGTAAATCTGAGGCATCTAAGCGTAAACCAGACCGGCTGTGGTGTGCTTCGTCGAAGGCCCCACACTTTCCTGGTGGAGGGTTCATGGCTTACACCGATCCTAAGGAACTCAAAAGGAGTGCTGCGCAAGCAGCCGATATTTCCTCATCTGAAGACCCTTTCTTTGAATGGTATGATCTGTGGGGAATCTGACCTGACCTTGTTCCTGCGTCTCCATTCTAGAAGTCTTCGTCAATTGGAGTTGCGGGACCTGTCGATATTTCCTGATGGTGCCGACAGCGGTTTTCCTTGCTGGATCCGCATCTTTCACGCTATCAAGTCCTTTCGCCTGGACTCCGTGACATTCGGAGGATGGCTGAGTAACGGCGGCAAGCAACAATGGCTTGTGGGTACTGAAGTGCGGCCATCCAAGAAGAGCATCAGGAAGAGGATGGAGAAATGGATCGTCAGCAGAGGGCCCATGTCTTGTCCCTTGGCCCATGTGGCCGTCAAGCCTGGTCAGAAAGACGTCGAGCCGCCCATGAACGGTACGTGGGATAGTGGGGATGATTCGTGGAGCATGACTTATTCCCACTACCGCTGGTCCGACGAAGAGGATGACGAGGACGAGGACGAGGACGAGGATTCATTCGGCTCGGAAGCGTCCAATGACTGGGACTTTTATGGGTTTCCGTTCGATAACTTTTGGGATGATCCGTTCTATGGTCCATCCGATGATCCGTTTGACGATGATCCCTTCGATATACTCTACTGATGGGAGTTGATAGAGGCTTGCCGACGATACGGGTCTCTTCACTCGTTGCCCGTCGTGCCAGAAGTCTCCCTGGTGACTCTCGGACTCCCTGGTCCGATGAGATGGGATGTCCATGTACGTTTCAAGAGAACATTTGATCATTTATCTCTGGGTGTCGTCTGTAAGATAGGTTAACGAGCATTTGGAGTAGCCGTCTGAGCTCGAGTGCGGACAGCTCGGGTCAGCCAAATCCGCCGACTAGGTGCAGCGGTTTTCGTTTCCATTTGGATGAAAAACCTCAGCCTTTCATCTCGGCAGCTGGTATTGCCACTTCATCCACGGCCGCAGACGTGCAGTCTTTGTATGATGCCACGGACGTTGCCAAGTCGAGTCTTGCTGAGTCTAGTACGTTGATGCGGAGCATGCAATGCCGTACTTTTCCTAGATGATAGCATCCTGAGTCGTTCATGATAGCGGCAGATTAATTCATGGATCGGAGGAAGCAACTTATTGGGAATGCTAGTTTGGAGGCATTTCACACCATGGCAAACTGACTTGATGAATATGTGAGACTTGAGTGGTATTGGGCGTATGGGCAGCCGTGGCCAGCAGGGAATGGAGCCGCTGGCTGGCTGGCTATGTCATATCATGACGATCTTGGTTCCATGGTCGTATGAATCTATCCGTTCATTATTCGCTTTTGGTAGCATGATGTTCCTTTGCCCTGTTTCTTTCGGGCCTCGGCTTGGTTGGAAAGAATCTGTGAGGTTTCCTTCTGCTCAGGCGACAGCTGTGTCATAGTCAGGTGTCGGGGTCGCGGGCAAGGCAGGATACAGGCATAATCGCCGTCTGAACTAGAAGGAAGTGTTCAGGCGCCGGCCCTATGTGCCGTACTATCGTTGCCTCTTAGTTTCATTCCTCTGACCCTCACAGAATCTCTGTCTCCACGTCAAAGGTTGCGGTCGGTGGCCGAGAAAGCAAAACTTTTGTCCATTCCACGGAATTCCATTCCATCGACCCATGAAGACCAGAATAGTCGACGAGCCTGTGGTTGTGGTCGTGGAACGAGGAAGAATTAGAATAGGTATATATGTGCAGGTCTGCATCGTCACAATCTGACTGACAGAAACTCGATTCCGGATGTAGGGGGTATCATTGGCGCTGCTGACTGAAAGAAATACACAAGAGGATCGAGTTGAGCGAATATGCATGGTGGAAATGCTCTTAGACTGAATCAAAAGGCGAGGCCCCCAGCTATAGCGTCAGATCTGCCTTGCTCGACATGGTTTGGTTCGTGACAAGGCGACTCTGAATGATTGCCATGGGTGAACGCCGAGATGACGGCGTCTAGCAGGAAAGGAGTCGTGGATCAAGAACTGGTGCGGGGCCACGTTCTGATTCGAATCCTCCAAAAAAGCCGCCGTCGACGTCATAATCCATGGTGGTGTCGTGCAGGTGACCGAACTCGAACTCATGTCGAGGTGGGTTCTGATAGTTGAAAAGCTGTGGAGACGGTGCTCGGTTCGTCGGATATTCTCCTGACGGATAGTGATATTGTCCACTGTGATGGAAAACTTGACTTCCGAGCATGGTCATGGAACCGGATAGAAAGGTGTGGTCTTCGGTCACCTCGTCCGGTAGGGTTGCTGCCAGGCTGGTACCAGCTCCGTCAGCGGCAAGCGGTTGCGAAACCAAGATACCAGTCAAAGAGGCCATGGTCGATGTCCTCTTGATGCCCTTGTCTTTTCTCGGCTTCCGCTTCTTGGCCATCTCGCCATCTCCTTCTTTCTCGGCTTTACGTTTCTTCTCACGCTTCATGCGTTTGCTTTCCAGACCAAGATGAGCCGTGCGGACATGCTCTTCCAGGCTCGCTTTGCTGGTGAAATCCCGACCACAACCGTGAACAACCACGGCACCCGCGGCAGCCGGGTCGTCGGTGTCGATCTCGTCGGGCAGCGGGATTTGAGTTTCGCCGCATACAAAATCCCGCCGCTTGTCATGCACGGTCTTGACGTGGATGTTGAGGTTGCCCTTCTTCGAGAACATCTTTCCGCATCCCGGGTGGGTGCATGTGAACTCGTTGACCATTGGCGACGTTCCTGGAGGAAGAATACCATGCTGCAGCTCCAGGTGTCGAGTCAATTCCTTGTTGGTGCTGACTGACAGAGAACAGAAGGAACAAGTGGGCGGATGGACCTCTGTGACATGTCCTTGCAATTCGCCATACGTCGCAAAACTGGCCGGAACCAGTTCGAGAGGATCTGGGCCGTGGTCTGCCGTCGCCATGGCCATGACCGCCGCGTTGTGAGCCATGCATTCCGAACAGGAGAATCTGGTGGGATCATGTTTGGCCCTCTGGTGCGACCTCAGCTTTTCGGCGGTATCGAAGGCCTTGGTACATCGAGCACCCGTCACCGAGTCCGTCTCGGGACATGGAAATGGCTTCATGTGCTCGTGCACGGAGCGAATGTGCCTTTGCAACGTCTCATGCTTCCGAAACGTCTCGCTGCAACCGTCATAGCCCCGACATCGGAATCGCTCTCGGCCTTCGTGTGATTGCTCGTGTCGCCGCAGCCTCGTTCCAGTGGCAAAGCTCGCACCACAGCCTTCCCGGGAACACGTGTAGTCTCTGATGTTGGAGTGTGCACTTTTAATGTGGTGCTTCAGGTGACTGTCACGCAGGAAGTCTTTCGTACACGGAGCATGAGGACATTTGAAGGGTCGGGTGTTGGTATGGGACCTCAAGTGCTCTTTCAGCCTGGCCTGACGGTTGAAGGCTTTGAAACAGTTCTCATACGGACATTTCAGTGTCTTCGACTCGGATGCGCGCGGGGTGCTGCTGCCGGCCGGAGGGGTCGAGCTGGGCGTATCGGCGACGTTCTTCACATTCTTCCCGTCTTGGTCGCTTTCTTGGTCCGAGAGGTCAAAATCAGAGACACACTCGTAGTCATCATCCGAGTCGGTATCCATGGCTGGCGACACCGGGCATTACCGTCTCTTGCCCGTCGTGTCCATGGTTGAAAGTCCAGCAGCGGTGAATTTTACCCTCTCCGTTGCGGAGTGTGGGGCAGCCAGCAAACGGCGCCAAGATCGGAGGCGCCTGTCGGCTTTTTGCGAGGCAATTTTTGTGACACGACCGCCAAACCTCTCACATTTCAATACCAGTTGTTGCTCGGCGCCGTTCTTGCGCGAGGGGCCGTAGACCAGGATGTCCGACTACGGTGATGATGCAGGAGGGTAGGTTTTGGATATTCTGGCGGACAACGTGCCTCCTGCGCGCCGGTAACTAACCCAGTTACTCATACAGCTACGGCCAGGAGGAGCCGGATGACACGTTCTACGAGCCGGAAGAAAACGTCGAAGATTTTGCGCCAGATGCTGAGATCGATGAGGGTGCCATCGAAGCGCGTGCCGTCGTGGAGGACGGGGAAGAGCGGACCGTCGTGACGGGAGATCCCAATCAACAAGCCGGGCAGAAACCTTCCAGCGATGCGGACAAGAAGATCCCCGATGACAAGAGAACGACGACGCCGTACATGACCAAGTACGAACGTGCGAGGGTTCTTGGGACACGAGCATTGCAGATCAGGTAAGAGAAGCACAGTGTCACACCGGGGAGCCGGTCTGACTTTGGCAGCATGAATGCACCGGTCCTGGTGGACTTGGAGGGCGAGACCGACCCTTTACAAATTGCGATCAAGGAGCTGAACCAGAAGAAGATTCCTTTGATCGTGCGCAGATATCTGCCGGATGGATGGTAAGAAATACATGGCTTGTCTGCAATAGACGAAGCAGCTGACGCCTGGAAAAAGGTATGAAGACTGGACCTGCGAGGAGTTGCTTTGAATAAGGGCGCATTGCCCGTGTCTCTCTTGACACCGCACCTCGACTTCACGGCAAAATATGTTGCGCGCCATCTAAATGCGAAGTGGCACCACATTTGGCTCGACCCTTCCGGAACCCCGTCTGGTCATATTGAGCGGCAGTATATCTCGATGACAGCGCGGCCTCCGCCACAGTTCCCAAACTTTATGTCGACCCGGACGAAGGGGGACGACTGGACATGTCCTTGCTCCGAGAACGAAGGCCGTCATGTGCAGGATCAGGCCGGGATTGGACGGAGATCGCATTGGATCACCGTTCATCGAACGTCTCCGCTCCCTGTCGCTGGGACGTGGCATTGGCACTGGAGCAGGGGAGGAAGAGATCGAGAGGTAGGATGGATGAAGATGTCCGGTTGATGTGGCAGGTGGGCACAGCCAGACCATGACCCTTTTCTGGTTTCAAGAAACAGCTTTCTGCAAAGTATTTACCAAAATACACCAGCAGGCGACGTGCTTGATACGAAACAAGTTTCTCTATGCTGCTTTCCATAAGACGCAGTCTCCTGGTCATAAGCTGGGATCAGCGTCGGTCTCCCCTGTGAGTCATCTCGACTGTCCACGTTGATCTTCCTCATTTGCAGAGGTATTCTTGTACTTTTATCGTCACCGTGTCGTCTTTCCCTCTTGTCTTCTACAGACTACATGGTATAGGCACCGAGGATCTTCCCGCCGATTGAAGTGAAGAGAACAGGCCAGCTACGATACAGCAATGAAAGCCGTGCACATGGGACTGGCAGTCCGATGGTTGATATCACTGCTGTGTAGGACATGATTGAACGGCAGCAGGCAGGAGACGGCTGAGGTGACCGACGACGACTATTGGCACACGTTGTCCGTAGATAGTCCTGTAAGGGCGACACGCGAGAGATTGAGATCTTTCGAGATCAATCAAGATCGTGATTGAACCATGTGGCAGTCGGATCAAACGGAAGATAAAATTAATGAGTCTGATCCGCATGTGTGGCACTATATAACAGCCTAACCATAACGGGAATAATCATAACAAGCATTGTCATCCACTAATTTACGGCGTGGAGCGGGTCCTGGCCCTACAAGGGTGTTTTGCCTAGTTAGCCGAGCTGTACGTAAAACGGGGGGGGAGAGGGTGGAGAATGGGAACAGGGTGGGAGTGGACAGGGAGAAGAAGCCAAGCCGGCATTTGAGTGTCAAAACTATCACTGTCGGCCTCCTCATCAAATGTCGAGCAGTGGAATTGGGGACTCCGGGACCAACGGTTCCTGCATCGAAGGACTCCCAGTCGCAGTCCATGACTGGGCCTATAGCTATCACTTGGTTCATGCATTCGGCTGTCAGTGTAGTCTTTCTTCACCTGGAGTTCTGCGGCTGGCCTATCTGGCACTAGTTGAATCCCGAGTCCAATAAACCGCAAGGGAGAAAGAGCCCGGACCCAGGACAGGACCAGGACCCAGAACCAAGAACGACCTTGGATTGAATTGCTTGCAACTGCTCCCTCGAGACAGGTCCTCTGGTGTCCACGCTCGCAACGGTGAGAGTTGCATGCCATATCACACATCTTCTAGTGCTTGAAACCTGGCGATACTGCCACAGAAACGAGAACGAGGAGTTCAGTTGGAGGTTGAACTCCGTTTGTGCCTGCACTCTTGGCATTACTGCCTGCCCGTGCACCTCTCCAGGATTTCTGAACTTGCTTTGTACTGCCCTGCCCGTGCGCCTCCGCCCACCTCAGGATTCTGAAAACGGCAAGCGCTCAGGGTTACATGCATCGTAATCGGGTTGCAACACTACACGGACCGCCTCCTTGGGCAGACAGACAGGCGTTTCACATCTCTTGCGTCAACCGAGAGGAGTGTTCACCGCATTGCCACGTACGGGCCAGATTGGATTAACGACGTGATCTAGTGCTGATACAAAATCATGAGCCTTGTGGCATCTGATAAGGTTGGACCGAGGGCCGCCCCCAGCCTGGCCGGTAAGTGACCGATTCCCAAATGGCTACAGACTGCCTGCGGGAAAATACACGGCTAAGCCTGTGCTCAGTTCCGGGCCATTCCTGTGCCTCCCTCGTGACCATACTGGTTGGTACTCGTGCGAAGGCCGGTGCAAAACAGGATCTCTCTCGGAGTTCAAGACGCTATTGCCCGCTACTTTGTCGGCACGTCGCATATTGATTGTGTTCTGCGCCGTCTGTGTCGACAGGCACACAATAGCGCAAGGGCTGGATGTCGAAACCAGGGCAGAACTTGGGTCCCACAGGCTTGGTCACCAATCACCACGAACTCAACCCTTGGAACAAAGGCGTCAGAGATCGGCGTTGGCTGACAGTGTGTCAAAAGAAAAATTCAAGGGGGAATCGTCAGGGTCACATCAATCAGGGATGTCATCAGCGGCGCCCCGACGCGCGATCATGACCCTGTCCTGGTCCTCGGACACGACCATACTCGTCCTTCACGACGACTGCCATTTGGAACATTACTTTGAGCTTGCACTGTTGTTGGCGTGTTTGCGGTTATTGTTGTTATTATGACCTGACTGCTGCTGTTGATCTTGCGGGGTTCTAGCCTGGGGAAGCCACAGATGCGGTAGCCCCGAATTGACTTAGCTTCATATCCGGCTCCAATGGTCAAACTTAAACGCCTCCCACCGGAGCCGCCGGATCAACTATAATGCCGAACCACGTCGCCGCGTGGCGGAGTACGTGTGGTCCGCCAGTTGACCCGGAGAGCGGCGGATAGCAATAGTTTGGCGAGATGGGAGTCGCGTCATATAGACGTAGCTCTTCAGAGGACACAGGACGCCTGCAGTATACAAGTTACCGTATACACAGGGCAAAGGCCGGCGGCGACGTCGTTCGTGACAGGAGAAGGTGGCAGTTATTAATGTGCACTAGCGTGGTCTCGAAAGACCCTGAAGGGTTCTCACAACAAGGCGTCCTCCCGTCCCCTGTTTGGCTGTTTCCTGTCAGCTTGGTCGCAGTTGGCCGGGCCCAACGGTCACAGGAACGAGGTGGCTGAAAGGAGAGTGGGCATCCCTGTCTGAAGGATGGAGCCGGACTTAAGTCGCACGATCAAGGGTATGTGTGATAGGTATATGTTTGGCGCTGGTGAGCGCCCATCTCGCTTGTTGGCGCATTGACCGAGATTTCGGTTCAACACTAGTGACCACTTGGCGATGCTAGCGTGGGTTCACTGCAGCTGAGTACGGGGCAGAAGAGGATGACTGAGCAGCGGAGGATGACTGCGATAGTAGACAAGGCAAAATACGAGGCCAGGTGGCAGGGATTTGCCGAACCAATCATTATTGCCATCCACTGTCTTGCCGCGGCCTGCCCGATGCACCGTTCCTTGTTCCCTCGCCTGGGACTCGTTGGCTGTCTGGTTGCCATCTGCCAGGCTCTCCGGGCCGGACTGGCCGACTGACTGACGGACAGAGTGACCAAGCCGCGGTCAGGAGTGTGCCCTAGACCTTGTTGCGGCCGGTCGCTTAATGGTGTCGACACAAGACCGTAATCACCGAATGTAATCCGTCATGGGCGAACCAGAACTAAGGAAGAAAGATAGGGCGCAGGAGGCGAGTTGAAAGAAGGTGAGGGCGTCATTGAATCTCGCCTGGAGATGGTGTCGGTGCCACAACGATGGTGGCGATTGTGACAACATTCCCATCACCAGTGTCGGTCGAATCCAAGTTCCAGTCCGGTCAATTCAGTCGGTAGCAAACGATGAGCAGTTTAGGGAGCAACAACAAGGCTCTCTGTTCTGGTCACGAATTTATTCCCATTGGATTCCAAGACCAGTTCAGATCCCATATAGAGCTAAATTACATTAAGCACTTCCGTGTTCTTGCACCTTACGCCCTGCTGCTTTTGTTGCTTGAAATCAGTCCCGTTTCTTCAAGCCCAGCCAAGTGGACTCAAGGAGAAATGTCAGGATAATAGACGTCAAACGTAGATGTATAACATGAGCGCTGAGAGATTGCCTGGCCCACAATCATATATCTTGCCTCAACTCCGCCGTTTCCTGTCCGTTTGTTCTGCCGTGTCCGGCTCATATCTGTACAGTAGAAATGTCCAACAGAGAGCAAAAGCAATATGGGTGGGTTCGTTCAAAAATTAGAGACGTGGCGCCGTGGAGGAATGAGAGACAGACGACGGTCATTCCAGCAGCCGGGACACTCTCATACGAGAGTCGCCCCGGTGGCAATCAATGCCATATGGACGGCCAGGAGACGACGAGTGTTGCGGCAGCGCCCACGGCCGCGACATGTCTTCATTTGTCGATCCCGCGGTTAATAAGGGTGGCAGGATCATCGGATCGGGTAGGGCCTCCTTTGACTCGGACACGCCCGTGGGCGGAAAGACCGACACATAACCCTCGTCTTGGTATCGGGGAACTCCCTCTGCGGCTCTGCCCGTTTCGTAGATGAGCGGGTTGGTCTTGCATGTCAACTCTCTCCAATGCGGCAGGGAAATGTCGACGGACGTGGGCATGCCGGGCCGTGGCGAAGACGTCGTTTTGGGAGATATCGAGCAGTTGGATTGGTTGTCCGAGATCAGAGAGGGAGCCTGCTGTCCCGAGGAGGTATGCGAGACCTCTGTTGCCGCTGGTGATGGCATGGGCGGCTCCAGGGTATGCAGCGGAGGAAGTTGGATGTCGATGCGATTCCCTGACCCAGGACGTCTCCATGGAGATGGTTCTCGCGGGAATGCATACTGATGGCTGTCGCCATACGACGTCGAGGCCAGAACGGCGTGGTGAGCACGGGTCGACGGTAGTGATGAACCACGTTCCGCTCCCGCAATGGAATGGGCCGTGGCAGATTGGAAGAGCGGGAATTCGCTCTGCTCGGAATGGAGGTCTCCTTTGATGAAGTTGCCCGCGTCATGCTCTGCGCCCGTCCCTTGGAAGGGAGGAAGAGGGACGGTGAAAGGGGTGCCCACAGAGCCGGAGCGCCGCCGCTCGTGCGAATACGCGTGCCGGTCAGGAGGAAGGGTGGTCGGAATCGGTTGTGATCGGTATCCCACCGTCTTGGAGCCGCCGCTGAGGTGGTGGACGGAACCTCTCTTTCGACGGTTCATGCTGCCGTTCCACCAGTTCTTGACGGCATTGTCACTTCGATTGCCCAATCGTCGGGCAATTTCAGCCCAGCGCTTGCCGATATCGCGGACCAGCTGTTCGATCAACTCACCCTCTTGTGCGGAGATGGGCTCGTGGTTGAGGGACGCTTTCAGGTTCTGGTGGTAGCGCTCTCGACACTGCTTGGGTGATCGATGTTGCATATGTTGAGAAATTCGCACCCAGTTGTTGGGCCCTTGAGTCCCGACGAGATGAAGCAAGGTCGCGTCCTCCTCTGGCAGCCACGGCCCACGACGGTTGGACCGAGCCATGGCGCATCAGCGGCAAAGGAACGTGAGCACCGGTCGCAATACAATGAGGTGCTCAAACGATGGTCCCTCAGCCAAATGAACGTCGAGAAGTTGAAAGTCACAGCAGGCTCGACGGTTCGTCGGAGAAAAGGCGTTCGGATCGCTCCCAATTCGATGCTGACAGGCAGGCAGACGACTAATCGCCGGCCGAATTGAATGGTCGAGAGGATAATGTCGGCAAAGAAGGGTGAAAGTCGAGCTCGAGCCAGGTGATGCAAGAAAACGGCTGTCTGAGGGGCGACGCAACTGATAGTTTCTCTGTTGAAGCCCGAGCGTCTGGTCGAGAGAGGTGGGTGGGCGATCGAGTCTCAGGTCAGGAACGGGTGAATCCCAATGGATTTGACCGCGCTGTCCAGACAAATCAGGCGTGTAGGGTTCGGTCGCAGCGTCGATGGAGGCCGGAGAGCGGGCGAAGATGATTGGTACCTTTTTAACAACGGATGAGCAGCAACAAGATGAGCAAGTACGTACAGGCGGGTGTGCCCTGTGTGGAGGAGAAGCACGATCGGCGCTGGACGCTCGAGCTAGTCCCACACCAGGTAGAGCGATTCAACAGCATCACCCTCTCTTTTCGGCAATCAGGCCGGATCTGTGGTGCGATTGGGGCGACGAGATCCAAGTCCGACCCATGTCGTGGTGGTCAGTAGCGCTTTTTGTCACCACTGACTAACTCAGACCGCAGGGCCTTCCTCGCTTGCCGGCCGCCAGCACACCAACGGTGCCAGGCTCGGACCACCTTGGCTTTCTCCATGTCCGCTGAACCTCAGAAACTAAAGGCGAGATGACTGTCAGCTGTACCTTCCATCTGCGAACGTATGGCCGGCCGTCCCTGACCCTCTGGATCGAGGACGCAACTCACGGACGCAACTCACGGACCGGCCGGGGCCCACACCAACTGGGACCCGGGATCGATCTACAAAACATGGGTCCCCCAGGAGTTAGTCGATCGGCATCTCTCCATCCCAGCGAAGCACCGAATAAGGCTGCCTCGACAAATCGCCCTGGGGGCCCAGATCGGCTCTCGAAACCCCGGCGGCAGCCGGTTTTCCAATTTTGTCCACGTCGACTTCGCCATTGGCAACCAGAAACACCACGGCGCCTTCTGTGCTGGCGACCCGGCCAGGTGGACGAGATCTCGGAATGGCCTCGTTGGCATCCACGTCGACTTCTCATTGGCACCCCCTTGACATCAAAATGGAGCCGGACGAACTGGTTGTGGACCATTCTCCTGGCTGCCTTACACAGAAATCCTCGTCGCGCTCGGCCAGGGCCAGCCTTGGGCGGTGCGCAATCTCCAAAGATGGGCTGAACGCTCCAGGATCTGGTGGTCCACCTTCGTGGACGGGTCGGGTCAGGTCAGATCAACAACTCTCTCACCCCTTCCCGACACGCGCCTCGACTTTCCACCCCACGATGGGCCGCTTGCCAGATCGCGATGTGGGCGTCGTAAAGGGTTGGAATCAATGCACCGAGGCGTTGGCGGATCAAGCCAAGCGGGACCGGATTGACACAATGACTGTGCTCTGACTGGATGAGGCGTCGTCTTTCACGTCAAACATCAGAGGCTAAAATTGCGAGAGCCAGGGCTGGGGCCCGCCGAGCGTTTTGACCGTTATGGCCCGAGTTTGACCTAAATGATTTGACATTTTTGCTAGCTGCAGCGGCTAGCGGGGACCACGGTGGATGCCGGATATCGAATCAGACGGTGGCCAGAGGCGTTGCGATCGTGGTCGGATCTGAGAGATGCCCTGGTCCTCGGCGACGGATTAGGCTCGACGGAGGAGCGCCACATCTGGCCGTGTCCCAAAGCGTCGCAAGCATGGACGGGGACTTCTAGCGCTGGCCAGGAGAAAGCGCTGCTGCATGGACTGGGCGACTCCAAGCACCCGCCTTTCCCGTCCACCAATCCACCTCATCGCTGGCTGGGTGCGGAAAAACCTGGTTCGGCAGATCAGCGATCCCCCTAACAGGCCTTAGGGTCGGCGTGTCAGATCGGTCCGGTCGTCTGTCGTGCCTGGCGGTTTGAGTTTCAGCTTCATTGCAGCGTTTTGCTTTCATGAAAGCCGCTGGAGAAGTGGCATTCAAACGTGGGCACAGTGGGCAGAGCCGGCCGGCCGGCCGACCGAGCCCGCGACGACCCTCATCATGGCTGTGTATGGGTCAGAATCTCGGGCACCGCGACGTTCTGCATCAATGACAAGCTGGGCCAGGGGGGGGGGGACCCTCTCGACTGGAATATACCGTCGCTCTCGACGTCCAATCCCTGCCGACGCGGCGCCCTGAATTATTGGCTCCCGTCGTGGTCGTCGTCCCTCATCGGTTTGTTGGCCGCCGTAGGGCATGCCGTGGTGGAGGGCGGCGGGTGCTGTTGCGCGGTGGGCCCGTGCAACGCCTGCACAGCTGAAGGAGGAGATGAGGTCGGTCGGCGCGCGCTCCTGTCGGTATACGTAAAAAAGACGGCAACGGCAAAAAAGTAGCAGAGAAAAACAGGTCTTGGGGCCGCCGCAGCAGCAAGAGGAGGGTTCGCCGTCGTGATGGCGCTCCAGCGGGCACACGGGAGACAGTTGAGCTGCAGGAAGATGCAACTCACCACAAAGGGACGTCTTGGAGTCGGACAAGGGAGCAAAATTGGTGTGTGCCGGCTCCCAATCGAGCTGTTTCCAGCCCACAAGTGGGAAAGTGGCTGCTGGGAGGGGCTGGACACGCGCGTCATGGAGTCTCCAGGTGTGGATGTGTGAGGGTATCCTCTCTGGACCAAGCCTATCTTCTTCTAGCTTTAGCGATAGTGCCGCTGGCACCCTCTCGTTCTGGTTCTCCTCCAACCTCGGATACCTACCGAAAAGATATGGATGGATGTATGCATACCTTGTTCGCTGTCATTTGATCAGAGCACGGCAGACCTGCATGGGCATTCTTGCCTGTTTGGCCCGGAAGACGCGACACATGCAGCACGGCTTTGCCGTTGGGAGACCCCCTGCTTCTGGTGCTGCCGTCGCGGCCTGACTGGGGTCAATACTTGCCTCATGATTGTACCATGCAAAACATTCCCCTCGTGGTGTAGTTTGTTCTGATGCTGCTGCTGCTCGTGTCAACCTGCAACAGCCAGAAGTTCGCGCCAAATGTTGAGGCCAATGTTGGCGCCAATCTTCATGTCGGCGCGACTGGCTGGAGTAGCTCTGGGGAAGACTTTTCCAGCGCCCGGCTCGATGCCCTTGTCATCCTCGTGGACAGCGCCGGAACTAGACTGCCACAGACCTTCCCGGGCTGATCAAGCCAACCAGACAGCGGCAACGGTCCCAGCAGACGAGTTGGCGGCGTCTAGACTCTGACTCGATCTCGATCTCGCTTGTCCTGAGCCAGCTCCTCAGACTATCTCCATTGCAGGTAGCCACTGGGCCACCCAGCACACATGCCGACAAGTATCGCGGCTGAACAAGGATGAAAGGCCTGCCGACACCGCAGAAAGTCTCCAGTCTAGGTCCTCCAGGGTCCATCCTCCCGATTCTGGCTTTGATCTCTCCCCTTTTTTCTCTGGGCCCGCGACAGGGTTGCTGAGCTGGCGCCGAGGAATTCTCGTTCCCGACTCGTCGCAAACTCGGGGTCGCTGGAAGCTTTGCTCCTTGTCACAACGTCCAGCTCGCATCCTCAGCCAGCCACAGGCACGTTCCCGAGTCTAAAATGTTTTCATCTATGGCATCTTGGGCCTGTGCCATCAGACAAATCAACCGGGGACCCGTCGACTAGCTCTACGTGGTCTGGAACCTCCTGACCGCGTCTCAGTCAACAACGGCGATGCCTCGAGACCCGGCCAACGAGTTCAGCTGGCATCGTGGACCCGACCGTGGCCATGTCAAGTCCGACCAAGAGATGGCAGTCTTGCCACAAAAACTTGGACAGTGACACCGGCAGGGCCCCCAGGGCGTTGGCCGGTGATGGGTCCGGTTTACGCCACATTGATAAACGCCCTCTTGTTGCCCCGACCCTGGATGGACCGTCCCGCGCCATCCCACGGGGTCCTCCTCCCGTCGTCGGCGTCCTCGTCGACGACATAGTCACTCTGTGACCGCTCATTCAGGCGACGGCCAAGCAGGCGCAGGCCAGCGAGATTGAAGCCGAGCTCATGTTCTTGCTGGGCCAGCGTCTGCCGCAACCGGCCTCGGACGTCCTCCAGCAGACTCCGCATCATCCTCGCGCTGACGATCTGCTTGTGATGGGTCTTGAGCATGAAGAACAACACCCGGCACGTCAGCGGGATGTTGCGTCCCTCCTGGGCCCAGAGGCCGAGGAAGGTGAACAGCGCGGGCAGGTGCGAGAACGAGAGCACTAACAGTGCGTCCTGCAGCGACGCCGACGGGACTCGCTGAAACATGTCCAGCACATACACCGACGCCGGCACATTATGGTGCGCCACGAAGACCGGATGTCGTGCTGGCGGCGCTGCTTTGGCGTTCATTTTTGTCGCTTGCTCGTGTCGCCGCATGAGATCCAGGTCCTCCAGTCCCAGTTCCAGGGCCTCGGCAATTCGCTCTCCGGCCATGAGTGTCTGTGTGGTCTGCTTGCCGGCATCACCCACCTCCCCTTGGTGGGGGTCGTCTTGCTCGAGCGACGTGAGCAGCGTGTTCTCGTACAGTTCCTCCAGTTCTTTCTCTCGCTCTTCCTCGAGGAAAATCTGCTCGTCGGTCTGCTGCCACAGCCGGACGCTCTTGTCGTGACTGGCGCTGACCAGGAATTGTCCCGAGTGCGCCACCGCCAGGGCCCAAATCTCGCCGTGGTGTCCGACGAGCTTTTGGATCTGTTCGAACTTGTCACCGTCAAAGTATTTGATCACCTTGTCCTTGGATGCGGAAAAGAAGTGGTGGCCGTGGCCTTGGTCGTTGGTCGGCACGAACGCCACGGACAAGATGCTGTCCTGATGGGCAAAGAAAGCCTTGTGGCAGTCGCCAAAGTCCAGTCCCCACACACGCACATTCTTATCGGCGCTCGACGTGACGATCAGCTTGCTGTCATGGCTGATGTCCATGCTGAGGACGGGCAGCTTGTGACCGTACAAGGTCAGGTAGAGCTTCAGCGTGTCGAGAAAGAAGACTTTGACCGTGTTGTCGAGTGTGCTCACCGCCAGCAGGCGCCCATCGGGCGAGAAGCGCACGCTCAAAATATCATCCGCCACTTTCAGCGTGCGCGTGGGGACCAGCGTCAACTTGGCCGTTCTCCGACTCGTGCCCAACACGTCCTCCTGGATCACCTTGAATTCCCAGAACTTGGCGGTTTTGTCGGCCGACCCGGTCAGCAGCGACTTGCCGTCGGGACTGACCTGCAAGGACCAAATATCCCGCTCGTGGGCCGGGATCGTGTCGAGGAGATTCGACGCGGCAATGTCAAACACTTCCAGCGTGCCCTCTCGGGTGCCTATCACGACGATCTTGTCCCCGGGGAGGAAGGTGGCACAGAGGGCATATCCGCACTCGAGCGTGCGCAGACAGCTCTGCGTCTTGACGTTCCATATTTTCAACGACCCATGGCACGCGGAAGCGAGCATTCGGTCGTCCGAACTGAGGGCCAGACAGCGAATGTCGGCGCGGTGACCGGGCGTGTCCACCGAGAAAACCCGACTGTATTCGGGGGGCTCACTCCCTTTGGACTTCTTCCTCGCCTCTGACAGGGTGACATCGAACAGCTCGAGCTGGTTGTTGGACGTGGCCACCAAAATTGATACCGGCTTTCCAGATTTACCGCCGGCCCAATCCATCGATCGTACCTTGCCGCCCGTCCGCACCATCACGTAGGGAACAAAGACCTCGGTGATGTGTGCCGCGGAAATGTCAATGTCGGCGTGGATCTCGTCGTCTTTTCCATTCGCATCGTCACGTCGTGTGCCCTTGACCGCCGCCCCGTCGCCATTTTCCTTCCTCCTTTTTCTCTTTCGCTGGAGTGATTTCTTGACCTCGGTTTCGGATCTGATTCGCCAAAGTTCAATGACCTTTTCCGAGCCATGAATCGCCATCAGGTCGCGCTGGGGATGGAACGTGACGGCCACGGTCCGGTCTTTGCCATGTCGGTAGAATGCCCCCCGTTCGTGAAGGATTTGGGCATCTTGAACGTCCACCACGGGAGAGCGGGGGTGGAGGGCCGCGGTATTGATGGACCACACTTTGAGCTCACCGTCATTTCCTGCCGTGATACATCCGCCGCCATCGGGGGAAAGGCCGACGGCCCAACATTCTCCATTGGTTTGCGTGACGTGGGTCTCGATGCAGTGTTGGGTCGAAAGGTCCCATACTTTGATCAAGGCGTCCTTGCTGGTCGACAGCAGGTAGGAATCCGAATCGGGACCGCTTCTGCTCTCCGTGTCGACCGTGGCCACGGTGAGAAAGTGGATCGAGGTGATCTGATCCTTATGCCCGCGAAGTCGGTACAGTCCCACCTCGGCGACGAGATCCCAGAGGATGACGTCCGTATCTTTGGATCCGCTGGCGAGCCGCACGCCGGCGCGGTCAAACTTGAGCTGCGTGACGGCAGTCTTGTGGCCATTGAATGTCATGATGACCGTCGCCGTTCTCGAATCCCAGATGCGAATCTTGCCATCCTCATATCCGACCGCAAAGACGTCGGGGTCGACCTGACTGCGGCGGATGACCGTGACTTGCGCATTGTCGTCCTCGACACTCCACCGTCCGACCAATTCTCCCTTTTTGATATCCCAAGTCAGGACTTCTTCGTTGGCGCCCACATAGGCACGACCGGCACTGCCTCTGGTCGTCAAGTCCTCAGGACCGTTGGCGGCGTCCCAGACCACGTTCGCGGCAGCGGAGCAGATCTGACCAAAGGTCTTTGAGTGCTCAAACTTCCTACAGCCATATTAGCCCCACGGAAAACAAAGGCCGGCCACCAAATACTCACAGATACGATTTAACCATAGCTTGCAGCACTCTGGCGCACACATGGTCAGTCTCCAACTTTTTTGCGGCATATGTTCGCCGCCAAGAATTGGGTCTGCAGCCAGCTCCTTTGGGACTCCAGGTACCGCCGCTTTGTGCTCGCCCTAGTGGGGCACCCTCCACCTCCCTGCATCCAATGGTGCAATGCCAAGACGCCGACGCTCCCACCTGGGCTGGGCGGAGACACGGAGAAGTCGGAGCTAGCCGCGGACGAGATGCCGGGGTAAGCCGGAGAAACGTAGATCCGCGCTTTTCATCAAAAGCAGCGTCGACGAATTCGACATTCATGTTTAGAATTCTTGGTTACAGAGCCCTAGAACAATTGGGGCTGACCGCGTCCGGAGGGGGAATATAATGCACCTCCTTTTGACCCTTCAGAGTTCTCTCGACCAGCTCTCAGTTCATTCCAAGGGCCGCCTTCTGTGGGTGGCCTGGCATATGGTTGTGTCAACAAGAAGACGATGAACTAGACAGCGCCCAAAACCAGCAGTTGTCACCTCGACCTCTGTTGCTCAACTACCGCTCGGTTTGGCATCCCCCCGCTCTTGACCTCGCGCCAAAGGCAGGAAACTGAATTTGCCATATCGACATCCAAACTTATATTCGCCATCTTGCCCAGCTAAACCCGCATTTTCGGACACGCCCGGGCCAGGAGGATACATGAAGAAGCGAGGATAAATCAATTGACCGAACGAGACCGACGACTGGCCGATGTGACTTGCGTGAACTGGGTTCGAGACAGGGGTTGTCAGAGACCAAATGGCGGTGCACGACAGCACGCTGCTATGGGTAGCGAGACCATTGGGTCGGGTTCACCGGCTCAGTCTCGATATTTGTCCTCGTCCAGAGAGCGTGGATGACCTCTGACCTGTTGACTCGCCAACGACCTGCAAGGGGTTTGGTATGACTTTCGTGTTTTAGCTTGTGCATGTGCTGGGGTGTCCCTCCAGTTCTCAACTCCGGCACACCTGGCTGGTAGTGGCAGGAACAAGTCAAGTCAAGGGGTCTTGAGTTTGTGAAGCTGAAAATGCGAGGAATCGGGGTGGAGAGAACTAGCCATCTTGATTAGGTTTGAAGTATCATTGAAGAGTTTGTACAACAATCTGTGGAGTCGGATGTGAGGACGACCGGGAAGGGGGTGGGAGTCCAGTCTCAAGCGTCAGTCACTCTTGACAGCTCAATGGAGTTCTGTGATTTTGGACAGTCGAGGATTGATAAATCTTGACTCGGGTCTCTTTATCCGTGAGACCATGTGACTGCAAACACATGCAGGAGATCACATTCGCGTAAATCTGAGGGACTGTCATTGGATTTTAGATCATATCGGTGGGAAGTAAGGGCAGGAATACAGCTGAGAAGCTCGGCCAATACTGCAAAAATGCAGATGAAGGACGCCCGTGCCTAACGCTTAGGCAGGCCGAAGGGTCTGTCGGTGTCTTCATATGGCAAAGCACTGGCAGGCTCTCTCGCAGCCTGCTTCGCTCAGTCCCTTTCGTCTACCGATCTAAAGAGGACCAGTATCCAGAACCCATTCATGCACCCTCATGCTGTTTCGCACCACCTGGTAAACACTCGTCCATCAATACAGAACTTTGACGGAGGGTTTAATCAGCATCAAATCACTGCGTATATGAGCATGAGCAACCAATGTCTTTTTGTGATTCAAGGAATCTGACCGTCTAGGATATATGAAATGACCGCTCATCAAACTGGGTCAGAGACCTTATCTCCAATCGGGTCAACTCGCCAACGCCGACCCTGGCCCACTCGTTCGGAGTGCTGCCGGTCTCCTTCAGCACTAGCACATTGACCGAGAATCTCTTCTCGTTGTCCACATTATTCCGGGAGACAAAGGCAGCAACGAATGGGCCAGGCACTCTATTCCCATCGTCAAAAGCAGCCCAGCCCAGCTTCTTCCCGGTGAGTCCGACGAGAGCGTAGCAGTGCGGATGCGTTTGGATGTCGATGAGATAGACGATCCCGCCTTCCAAGTCCCTGTCGCCGTCATCCTCCGAGATTCGGCGTGCAGATCGATTGACGACTATGGTTGGCCCGGTGTAGCTCAAGCGTGCCCCCCGAACCCTGCCGTCGCCCGGACTCAGACCGGCAACTCCTGGCGGTAGGGCGAGCTTGCAGACCGTCTTCGCGTCTGGCATCGCCGGCTCCCACATAATGGGCCCGTCGACGGCGCCCCATGACCACGACGGCGCCCTCCTCTTCCCCTCGCCGTCGCTGGGCAGTGGCCCGGCTACCGCAGCAGGGTCGTCCTTGCGGTACCACAGCAGGTGGAGCGGCGAGGCCTCGACGAACAGGCCGGCGCAGTACGGTTCCCTCGTCATGGCTGCAAAATACCGCGCCAGGCCGTCGATGGCGAAGAGCCGGTCGCCGGCGTCTGTCAGCCGGCGGGAGGTGAAGTCCTCGACGAGCAGGCACCACTCCCAGGCGACGCCCTGTGGGATGGATCCGGCGCCGAAACGCTTGCTCTGGTAGTAGTATAAGTTTCTCCCGTCTTCCCCGACGCTGGACCGCTGGCACTCGAAGAAGGTCTGGTCCCGGCCGAAGATGACGAGACGCCGGCTCAGGTTGCGCTCCTGCAGGACCCAGCCGCGCGTGTTCCACGTCGAGAACTGGACGTCCGTCAGGAAGTTCGACCGCATTGGCGAGATGCGCATTGTCCGGGGTTCGTCTGTGAGGGTTTGACCGCGGCTGGGCTTGGAATGATATTGAATGGTGATGACGCGCTCGGGCGGCTGCCGTGCATGGAAAAGGCCGCCGGCAGACGAGTCAGACCCAGCGGCGGCGATGGTGCAGTAGGCGTTCCGGTAGATGGTGCCCATCTGAGGGGCTTCCCGTTCCCAGTCTGATGAGTCGTCCTGAACGATACAGAGAGCATCGATCCAGAGGTACTGAGCGCCGAGCCGGCGGGTGGCGACGACTGCCTCACGGATAGTGAGCGGCATGTCTTCCAGCTTGATTTCCTCCATGTGCACCGAGATGTTGTCCTTGAGGGTCATTAATGGCGGGTTAGTACCCCAGCAGTAGCTCAGGGCCACATATTCCCCTCGTGCGGCAGCACGGTCCACGAGACGGCAGACGGCCAAGTCGCTGCGGTCGTCACCGACATATAGAAGACGCGTTGGAAACTTGCTCTCTATCGACTCTAAGGTGTTGCGATATGTGTCATCAAGTCGAGTCGGTCGGCATTCTGGGTGACCTTCGTAGCACCCATCAAGCCAAGAGCGTATCTCGGCGAAGGACTCTTCGGATACAGGGTCCAGGATAACGGGGCGTCCACTGATGTCCCCGGATAACGAGGCACCATCCGCTGGAATAGCAGATCAGCTCCCATCATCATGCGAGCGACAGTTTGGCCGTACGCAACTACCTGGATCTGAAAACACGTTAAGGTACGCTCTCAGGTCGGAGTTAGTCACCACGGCGACGATTCCGGCAATGTTGTATGGCGTGGACCTGTGGATATCACCCATGAGAATGATACTATGCTCTCTTCCCTGCTTCAGTCCTCCCCCTTTCAGCTCCCGCTGCAATAGGGCGCACATGGGACATGTCTTGGCTGATTCGGTGAGCGCTTCGTAGGCGGCTAGATGGCGATAACCGGACTGCGTTGTTTCTATGCCACTCGGAAGCACGTGAGGCCGCTCATCCACGAGCGCCTGAGGAGATATGCCTCTGCATGTCTCGCATAGATCCATGGCGTAAATGTGATGGCGGTTTCATTATGGTCGTCGAGTAGAACTGGGCTGTTGGACTGCACCAGTGCCAAGTTGCCAAGAATCATTCCTACTTGCTCCACATTGACAACGTCAGATCCGGAAACCCAAGTGCAGGCACTATTGAATGGGCCACCTCCACAGGCACCGAGCCTCTTGATGACGGACCTTCAATCAACAATCCTGCTGACTTTGCTCCTCACCCGCCAACATGCTTCTCCTCGACTACCAGAATGTCCTGATCCAATCAATCCTGACAGAACGGTTTTCCGGCGCACCCCCACAATCAATTGATCAGGTCGTGTCAGACTTCGACGGAGTGACCTTCCACATCTCCACGCCGACGTCCAAGACCCAAATCCTGATTTCACTGTCGATCAAGTGTTACCGAGAACTACTCCAGTATGGCGCCGAAACCGTGCTCCAGCGGGAATATGGCGCCTACATCACGTCGACCGAGCCCGGGTACGATTTCAGTATTCTCGTTGACCTGGAGGCGCTTCCGGCCACCGCGGAGGAACGAGAAGAGTTGGTAAGGCGGATCAGTCTGTTGAAGCGCAACGTCATGGCGGCACCTTTCGAGAAGGCATTTGATGAACTGGCCGAGCTGTCGGCCGAGGCCGCGAAATATACGTCAGAATCGGCGCCCCAGGGTGTCCAAGAGGGAGGCCCGGTCATGGCGATCCATTACCGGGAAGAAGAGGCCATATACATCAAAGCCAGCCATGATCGCGTCACAGTCATCTTTTCCACCCTTTTCACCGATGCCGTGGACCGCATCTTCGCCAAAGTCTTTCTGCAGGAGTTTGTCGATGCCAGGAGACGGGCGATCCAGAACGCGCCGCAAGTCCTTTTCCGCAGTGATCCTCCCTTGGAGCTTCAAGGTTTGAAGGGCGTCGGCAAGACCGGTGAAAAGGGCGAGATCGGCTTCATTACTTTCGGTGAGAAGTTTGGGCGCGAACCCGGCGCCGCCCGCTGAGCGACGACTGACTCGTACCAGTGCTGTTTCCGAGGCATCTCACGCGACAGAGGAGAGAAGAAGTGATCTCGCACATCCAGACGTTCCGCGACTATTTCCACTATCACATCAAGGCATCCAAGGCATACATCCACTCGCGCATGCGAAGGCGGACGGCAGACTTTCTCCAAGGTCGGTGACCATCTCCCTCCCGCGTATACCGGCTAACCGAGCAGTTCTCAATCGCGCGAGACCCGAGACGGAAGAACGGGAGAGAAAGACGGCCAGCGGCAGGACTTTCCGTGTCCAAGGTTGAGCGTTCTCTTCGTTGTTTGCGGTTGACGCGTTACGAGTTTCCGTTGCGACCTTGAGGCGATGAGGACCTGGACGAGAAGTAGCATCCGATGAACTGCCTGCGGGGGAGCGTTATCACAAATGACTACCTACTGACGAGAAGCCGGAAGATTATGAGCGAGCGTATTGATGCTGACAAGAGGGATGTGCCAAATATGGTCCTTGACACGTTCGTGTGCCTCACGCCTAGAGATGAGACAGGCGTTTGCAAGAAGGGAAGATATAAATTTGGAGGGAAAAATAAGTCATCCCATTCTGATCATCCGAGTTATATCACGTGATATCAGTGGTCTATCTGTCCCTCCACCATCGGCTTGCACGCAAAATGGCGGGCCATTCTGCCCCGGCCATCGAAACCATTCTTGCCCTTAGCAACTGCCAGAATAGACGGAGGTCTCGCAAAATCCCCGCAGACAGGATCATCTCTCTAATCAAACAAATCGCCCGCTCTCCTCCTGATCTTCTTCTCCCTCACAGGCTCATCAAACAGCTCCTTGCCTTCGTTCCGTCCGTTCCCTCTCTCGTACTGCGCGGGAAACAGCTCTTTCACCTCGGCTCGGCCTTTGATCGTCAATCCTCCACTGCCCTTGATGTTGAAGCCCGAGTCAGCAGACCCCTTGATGGTCAACCCGACCGCTGCCCCAGCGCCAGGCGTTGAGTTGGGGAAGAGTTCCACGGTGCCGGCTCCGTTCCTGATCGACTTGGTGCTGTCCATCGATATGGACTTGCGCGCAAACCTCTCGGAGAGATCTTCCTCGTTCTTCGCATCCATGGCGTGACTGCGGCGGTGATTCGACCTCGGACTCGTTTGCGCTGCATTCAGAAGATCTGTCTTGAGCCTTTTCGCCGCGGCTGCCGCATTGACCGTCCTCTCTGCGGCAGCACTCGATGGTGATTTCAGACTCGACCCCGTCGATGGATTCGGGAACAGCTCTAACCTGTCGGAACGCAGACCGCCACCGCCTCCTTTCTGCTCACCTCTTCTCGTGTCATCGTCTCCGAAAAGTTCCTTGCCGGCGTTGCTGCGTGGAAACGGGGCCGGATCCTTGCGGCTATACGGGGGGGGCAGTCTTTCATCGCGGTCCCGATAATCATTCTGTCGCCGCCGACCACGCGCCCGCCGGTGGTCGTCGTCTTCTGAATAAGAGATTCCCATCTCATCATCATCGTCGCCGTTATTGCCTGTCGCCGGTCCCGGACTGGCACTGCGTCTCCTTGGCCGTGACACTCTGGAAAACAAGTCACGACCTCTCGCGGGGCCGCGACCATTCGTCTCGGGCTCAGGAGCATCGTCGTACATGCTCGCCTCGAAATTGGTGGCCCCCCCATCGGCGTCATGGTCTTGGTCTCTTCGCCGCTGGTGCTCGCGATCGTCGAAACGCCGGCGCCGGTAATCACCGGGGTCGCCTCGGCCAGCCCGGTTGTTGGCAAACTCTCGTCTCATTCGTTCTGTCGGATCGTGATCGGGGTGCATAAGATAGTAGCGGCTTGCTTCTCGCGCCCCTTTCTTCTTGCGGTCGCCCTGCTGAGCGATGCGCACCATCAACATGCTCGCCGGTCGACTCGCGAGGGGCTTTGCCGTCCGCAATTCGAACGGTGCCTTTTCCACCTCCTCACTCGACGCCGGATTGGCCACCAAAGACAGAAGAGCGTGCCGCGCGACCTCGGTAGTCTTGAAAACTATATTTGCCGAGCTGTCGTCAATCCATTGTATGTGAACATCGTCTGGCGCGTCAGGAAAATGATCGTGGACGAAAGCCTGAATGTCGTTCGTGTGGAATTCGTCCACTCCCCGGATGTGAACTTTATTCCATTGAGGTTCCAGTGCGGGATCTTCGGTGTAGATGGCCGGTATTATATTCGATGAGTCTGCGATGGGGGCACCTGAGGGGACAAACGAAGGCTCTTCGCCCTCCTAGACAAATGTGAGCATGCACAGAGTGACTGGAGGGAGAGGTTAGGAAACGTACTTCGAGTGAGAACAAGTCATCACCTATCGCGGGCCCGGCATCGTCAATGTCCATGTCAATGTCAATGTCCATGAGGTCGGCCTCCGGCCCCGTGGGAATAGTGGACTGCGTCGCCACAGCCATGATGGCAAAGCCCTGGATCCGTGCTGGCTCTGACCGTAGTGGACCAACGGAATGTTCAACTATTCTGAAGGGAGAACGCTGGGTGAATTCATCTCAGCGCCCACCGATCATTGTTGATCATGTGAAATCCTCCTTCAGCGAGTCGAGAGTTGCGGGGGCAGTTAAGATGGGGAAAATGAAGCCGTTGGTAATATGAAATTGAGATGAGCCAGGTTATGTTGATAAAGTAATAACAAGGTGACGAAAAAACAGAGCTATCGTTCAGAGAATCACAAATGCCGTCTTGGAACGCGAGGCGAGCATGATCTCAGATGTCCCCTCCGCAGGCGGGTCAAACTTGCCAAGCCGCCACTCTACAGCTCAAGGAAAATCTGTCGCCGAATTTAGCGGGTTGTGACGCCGCTTTTGGCAGCGTTCCTCTCTCGTGCCAAGACGCTAACATGTTCCAAAACGGAATCTCATCACGTGACTGTTGGTAGTCTGAAAATACTTTGTCCTCACCCACCAATCACAAGTAGCATGATTCCAACCTGCCAGCAATTATCTTTTCCAGCAGCCAGCAAGACTTACAGCCGATCTTTGCTTGCAAACTCTGGAAATACTTGCCATTGCAAGCAAAAAGATCACGGCCTGTTCCCTCCCTCCTTGTTACCCGGAAAACAGTCCCATGTACGCTGGCGATAAATGCCGCCTGATCACCCAGTCTCTTGGACCGAAACAGTAGTTGGATACGTTCTTCCTCGCCCGTAGAATGGTGGACCCCTCCGGCGTTGCGTCTCGTGGCCTGGGCGTGTGTGAACAGAGGTTATTTTAAAGCATCTGGGTGGCGCCAGGAAGTCTACCCACCCGTGGACATGGCCGGAACAGTCCCATATCGGTTCAAACCCGTTTACATACCTCGACGAAGGACACGAATTCCGCTGTCGCTTGTGGTTGTGACTTTGGCAGCGGTACCCATCGGGATCCACATCTTTTGGCCAGTCCTTGTTTTCATAGAGTCAGTGTGTCATGGCATTCGGTCATACACGGCCCTAAATTCCGAGGAAATACGGGGCCTCTCCTTGACATGGCAACCTCTTGTGTCAGACGGTCAGCTGAGGCAAGCAATAAACGATCAGGCAGGGCGAGGTCTATGTGTTTAGCTAACAATCTGGCGTCTAGCACACAAGACTCTACGCTTGCCTCCTCCAGCACCCATGAGCGTGGGTGTGAGGTTTCCTGTCCGCTAAGGCGACAGCTATGTTTATAGACAGGGTGACGGGATCACAGGGAGGAGAATGTAGATGCAATTGTAATGCCAACTCTAGAATCAGAACGGGATGTCAGGGCTAACCGCCTTGTAGGCGCCGGACTAGCGCTGCTTTTTGGCCTCAACCTTGTACTCCTTGCAGCGGGCGATGAGTATATGTACAGGTTTGCCCTCCTGCCCCTCATCCTGAAACACACTGCTCCTGCCCCGTGACTGTCGCGGATTGTCGCCATAACATCTTGACGTCTTCCGACATTAGAACTGCACCTATCAAAGCGTTTAGAGCTTGTCTTGATGATTCTTCAGGTTTGTCCCCTTGGCTTGGACTGCGATCATATCCGGCCGTGCCCACAACGTGCGCAGGGCCAGTTGCCATCGCTTCTGCAAGTCGATCGAAACACATTGCAAATGGACTGCTATCGTAGTCTTGACTCCAGGCTATGTATTCTTTCAAGTTATCGTCCTGTGGAAGCACAAATTGCCTTTTCAGTTTCATGTATGCTGTTCGGGATTCGTTGTTAGTGAACGATGCTTTCAGTATTCAGGGCCTCACCTTCAGATTCTATGGCCTTTATGAAGTATTCCTCTGGAATGACGCGATTAGGGGAGAGTTTGTCGAGTGCGACAACCCTAAGGGCCAACCCTAAGGGCATACAGCTGGTGTTCATCTCATTCCGAGCCTGAACAATGGAGTTTGCTGTCTTAAGGCTTCCTCGTTGGAGGTAATGCTGCGCTCTCGTAAGCTCTTCTGAAGTTGGTTGGAAGTCCATTGCAAAGACGTGTCGGCCGTTTTAGAGGACGATCGGGTGATGTTAGACGACCTGAAGGAAATTTCCATGCTGCACTTAAGAGCGGAACTGTGAGGTTTCCTGTCCGCTAAGGCGACAGCTATGTTTATAGGCAGGGTGACAGGATCACAGGGAGGAGAATGTAGATGCACTTGTAATGCCAAACTCTAGAGAATCAGAACAGGATGTCCGGGCGAACCGCGTTATTTGTGCCGGACTAGCGCTGCTTCTTGGCTTCAGCCTTGTACTCCTTACAGGAACACACAGGTAACGGCCATAAAGTGTTGGGACTAGGCCCACTGAGGAAGCCTGTCATTCACTGTGACCCGCAAGGTCTGAGTACCTTTGTCAGGGTCAGCTTTCAATATTTCACCTTTCGTGATCCCAGTCTTAGTTCTTCAGCCGTGTTCCTAGAGATACTTTGCGCCCGCTGCGAATGATTCTGCAGGAGTGGTTTCGCACCTGCGATATGAGCATCCGCCTCATTGGGCGTGGGCCGAGGCACTAGCTTAGAGACCTGGTGCGGGGCTGGCCGAACAGCTGCAGGGCCCTTTTGCAACCAATCATCTCGAAGATGGCATCTCGGCCTCACGGGATCGAGTGATGCCATGGCGAGAAGCGCGATACCTGTCAGGGCTATAAAATATTGTCCGTGATCCCCAATCGTTTCTTTCTTTTCATCTTCTTTCGCAGCATTCTCTTGAACTTTGAGTCATTAATTTATCACATACACAAGCAGGCACTTTACAGATCTGACGTTGCGCTAGTGCACTATCCACCGCACTCGGTCATTGTGCAGTCATTCAGGAGACAACAACTTTATCTTCGTCTTCCCATTCCTTGCTGCTGCATCACCCAAATACCCGGACTGTCGCACGGCGGTCGCACACCGTTGGCCGATGGAATTCACAAGCTCCGAGGGGCCAAATGCCCAGGAATGGAGAAGGATTCGCCCTCTATTTACAACGTTGTACATCGAAGAGAACAGAAAGCTCACCGACATTTGCAACATCATGGCAGACAAGCACAACTTTGTCGCAACGTATGGGATTTGATCCGGCGTATTTACTCATAATGCTTACATGTTCAGTGTCAAGATGTACAAACGACGCATCAAGCAGTGGGAGCTTCGTAAAAATCTAAAGGCTGAAGAGAAAGAAGCCTTCGCAAAAGAGATTGTGTCGCATGTTGAATCGGGCCAGGCAATGGAAACAATTGAAATTCCCTCACTCAACGGCCGGCCCATTATGTACAGAGTCAAACGTCACTGTCGCCAGAAGAAAAAGTTCCCCGAGCTCTACAACAGCGCGTCCGACGGGCCGCTTGAGCAGAGAATGTCCGCTCACTCCTTCAATCTCGAGAACCAAACACCTCTGGACAAGTCATCACGGCTGCAACCGAAACCAGTCAAACCCGCCAACACGCAAGGTCCAACAGGATTTATTCTCGCTACAAGTCTGCTTCCACCCAAAGAGTTTAATGCATTTGAGAAAGCATTATTTAATGCCCGGTTAGCCATTGAATCTGACACGACAGCCTTTTTTGATATAAGGACGACGCCTGACTTCCACTCGTCGATTGTACAGCATGCCTTTGAGTTAGGTACTACACTCGCAGACGTTGATTCACGACAAGGAAGGCTGAAGGAGGCCGTTGTGACCCTAGATGGAGTATGTGCGATTGTGCAACCACTGATACGCCGTGGGCCACTATACTTCCTGTCCTTTTGTCTCATGCCATTTCTGTCATCTCGGTGGCCACAAGACTTCAGAAATGCAATATATCAGATGCAGCTGTTTCTGACTTCTATGGCTGCAACTGTGCTCGGCTCATCAAATCCCTTGACCCAGATTCTCTCAGCTTTCATGATGGCAGATAGCGACAGGGACATACAACATATGGCCTCTTCTATACTAGAGATCATTTTTGACCAGCTATATATTCGACGCGGCTTAAGTCTTTCGACGTTTTCTCATTTGCAGCACCTCGTCAGCGAAATTGCACGGTTTGGTGACCTTGACACGGCGCTGAAGTTGTGCCAGCAATTAATCACAAATAGTGCATGTTTGGCTGGACAAGAGCAGAAAAAACTAATGCAGACCATGGGTGATATCTACTTGAAGAAAGGTTTGCAAAAGGATGCCGTCAGATTGGCGTCTCAGATATTGCAGCATCGGACTGAGGATTTGCTAAGCATCCCCTCCCTTTGGCCAGACGTCTGGGCGTATTCTCAGCTTACAGAATCATGCCTCGAAGATTCGGACTACGTGGGAGCCGCGTCCTATTTCGGCATGGCGATTTGCTACGTTCAATCAAGGATGAGCCAAAGATGCTTCCACAAGGAAAAATTCCTGCTGAGAACCGCACTGCTGCGCAGCATACTCTCTCGCATTGCCTATCAGCGTGGAATTCGATCTGAGATGGTGCAGTTTTGTGCCTTCATGGTTCTCCTGGTCGAGGACATTTGGAAGGACGAAGATAGACTAGAAGCCCCTACTCTCACGCCCTTGATTAGCGAAGTCTATCACGGCTGAAAAAATATTTGTCAACTGGGGCTCGTCTACTAATGACAAGCTGTCCTAATGACAAGCTGTCACAATGGAAAGTTGGCAATGTAAACGGAGAAAAGATGGCAAACAAAAGAACGGTGCAGGAGGCATGTCAAGTAGGAAATCCAATTGAAAAGCTCATCTATCTGCTTGAATGATTAATAAACAAGGACCAGGATCGGGATCTGCACATCCTCTTCCCATAACCTCTTCCATTAACCACCCAAAACCTATCTTTGATTGAAGCCGGCTTAGCCATCGGAAGAAATCAGCACTTTTATTACACCCAGTGCACGAAACCGCTTTCATGTAATTTGCTCGACTCGACCACAGCACGAAAAGAAAGTCGTGAGAGAGAAGACGACGCCTGGACGATGATGCATGTAAACCCATTTTCACATACTGCAAAGGCATAAGATCATGATGTAAGGCGGGCTGAACAGACTGATCCACAAGGGGGAGGACAACACGTTTTAGGCGAAACCGAAATAGTCGGCGCCAAGGTTGATTGCCGTCATGAGACTAGTCTTGAGAGTATCATAGTCATCATAGGCGGGCAAATCGAGCTCTGCATGGAGTTAGTTGACATGACAATGTGTGGAAGAGGTGAAAGACTTACGGTTGAAACATGTGTGGCTGGTGGGGAGCCGGTTCTGACTGGGATCTCGGTGGATGGAAAAGCGAGTAGTGCCCTGCATGCCCTCCAGGTCTTTGAAGCCGTTGAGAGGCACCTTACTTGTGCCGGTGACAAATTGTAACAGTTTGGCCCTCTCCTCGTTGTTCATGCCCCGA
>Ga0255336_100429_pt1 | contig 69357 bp, 62 predicted proteins | sample MeOH1_35cm_T3_17_FD_189102 | JGI IMG/M metagenome (GOLD analysis project Ga0255336, IMG submission 189102) | Sandy soil microbial communities from University of British Columbia, Vancouver, Canada - MeOH1_35cm_T3_179 | ecosystem: Engineered > Artificial ecosystem > Sand microcosm > Unclassified ... | reverse complement strand
TGATCGCCCGCGCGCCATACGAGACGCGCTTGCCGCCTTCCAGAAACCCGCGGATCGCCGGATGCGTCTTGTAGCGCTGGAATTCCTCGAATGGCGACAGATATGGATTCGTATAGCCGAGGCCGACGACAAAGCCCACCACCACCTGGTTGTTATCCATGTGATAGAGGAACGAGCCGCCATAGGTATCGGTGTTCAGCGGCCAGCCGGCGGTGTGCATCACCAGACCCGGCCTGTGTTTCGACGGCTCGATTTCCCACAGTTCCTTGATGCCGATGCCGTAGACCTGCGGATCGACGCCGTCGCGCAGCCGGAATTTCTCGTCCAGCTGACGGCCCAGATGCCCGCGCGCGCCTTCGCAGAAGAGCGTGTATTTCGCATGCAGCTCCATGCCGAGCTGGAAGTTTTCGGTGGGCTGGCCGTCCTTGCCGATGCCGAGATTGCCGGTCGCGACGCCCTTGACCGAGCCGTCGTCGTGGTAAAGGATCTCGGCAGCCGGAAAGCCCGGAAAGATCTCGACGCCCGCCGCTTCCGCCATGGTGCCCAGCCAGCGCGTGACGTTCGCGAGGCTGATCACGTAGTTGCCGTGGTTCCTGAAGTTATCCGGCAGCGCCCAGGCCGGCACGCTCTTCGAGCCGGTTTCGGTGAGGAACAGGAAGCGGTCCTCGGTCACGTCCACCGTGAGCGGCGCGCCTTGTTCCTTCCAGTCGGGAATCAGTTCGGTGATCGCGCGCGGGTCCATCACCGCGCCCGAGAGGATGTGCGCCCCGATCTCCGAGCCTTTTTCCAGCACGCACACGCCAAGCTCGACGCCTTTCGCAGCCGCCAGCCGCTTCAGGCGGATCGCCGCCGACAGGCCGGCCGGGCCGCCGCCGACGATCACGACGTCGTATTCCATCGACTCGCGCGGGCCGCCGATTTCCGGGAGATTCATTTATCAATGTTCCAGGCTGGTTGCGCCGCTGCTGTACCAGGTAGCGGAATGCCCCCGCGACTACAGAAGCTTCGTGCGGCGTAAATCATCGATCTGCGCTTCGCCCATCTCGAGCCAGTCGCGAAGCACGTCGCCGGTGTGCTGCCCCAATGTCGGCGGGGATCGCAGGTACTGCACGGGCGATTCCGACAGGCGAATGGGATTCGCGACCAGCGCCACCTGCTTCGCCAACGGATGCGGCATTTCAATGCGCACGTTGCGAGCTTGCACGTGAGGGTCCGAGAACACCGCTTCGAGATCGTTGATCGGGCCGCACGGCACGCCTGCCGCTTCCATCACCGCAATCCATTCCTTCGTCGGACGGCGCAACGTGGCGGAGCGAATCATCGCGACGAGTTCGTCCCTGCTCTTCACCCGCTGCGGATTGGTGGAGAAACGTTCGTCGCTGCTCCATTCCGGTTTGCCCAATACAGCGCACAGACTCGCGAACTGACTGTCGTTGCCGACCGCGAGGATCATGTAGCCGTCGGCCGTCGGAAACTCCTGGTACGGGACGATGTTCGGATGGGCGTTGCCGATACGTCGAGGTATCACGCCGCCGACGAGGTAATTCGCCGCCTGATTCGCGAGACAGGCGATCTGCACATCCAGCAGCGCAAGGTCGATGTGCTGTCCCGCGCCGGAGCGCTCGCGCCGGGCCAGTGCGGCGAGAATCGCCACGGTCGCATACAGTCCCGTCATGACGTCCGTCAACGCGACGCCGACCTTCATCGGCCCTTCGCCTTCGGTGCCGTCCGCGCGCCCGGTGAGGCTCATGAGCCCGCCCATGCCCTGAATCAGAAAGTCATAACCGGCGCGCGCGGCATAAGGTCCGGTCTGGCCGAATCCCGTGATCGAGCAGTAGATCAAACGAGGATTCAATTGCTTGAGACTCGCGTAATCCAAACCGTATTGACCGAGGCCACCAACCTTGAAGTTCTCGATCAGCACATCCGCCTTGCCGGCCAGTTCCTTCACGAGACGCTGTCCCTCCGGCTGGCTCAGATCGATCGTGATGGACCGCTTGTTGCGATTCGCGCACAGGTAATAAGCGGACTCGCCCGTCGACTCATCGTCGGCATCGTTCAGCCACGGCGGTCCCCACGCGCGCGTATCGTCACCCTTGCCCGGCCGTTCGACCTTGACCACGTCGGCACCGAGGTCGGCCAGCAGTTGACTCGACCAGGGGCCGGCCAGCACGCGCGAAAGATCGAGCACGCGCAGACCCGCGAGCGCGCCTTGTTGATTAGTCTCGTTCATAAGCGATCAAAAAGCTGCAATGCCGGTGATGGCGCGACCGAGGATCAGCGCATGAATATCGTGCGTGCCTTCATAGGTGTTGACCACTTCCAGATTGACGAGATGGCGCGCGATGCCGAACTCGTCGCTGATGCCATTGCCTCCGAGCATGTCGCGCGCGACGCGGGCGATGTCGAGTGCCTTGCCGCATGAGTTGCGCTTCATGATGGACGTGATCTCGACTGCCGCGGTGCCTTCGTCCTTCATATGGCCGAGGCGCAAACACCCCTGCAAACCCAGCGTGATTTCCGTCTGCATGTCGGCGAGCTTTTTCTGCACCAACTGGTTCGCCGCGAGCGGCCTGCCGAACTGCTTGCGATCGAGAACATACTGACGCGCACGATGCCAGCAGTCTTCGGCCGCACCCAACGCGCCCCATGCAATACCGTAACGTGCGCTGTTCAGGCAAGTGAACGGCCCCTTGAGACCCCGCACTTCGGGAAACGCGTTCTCTTCCGGGCAGAACACTTCATCCATCACGATCTCGCCCGTGATCGACGCACGCAGACCGACCTTGCCGTGAATAGCCGGCGCCGACAGTCCTTTCCAGCCTTTCTCGAGCACGAAGCCGCGGATCGCGCCTTCGTCGTCTTTCGCCCAGACGACGAACACATCGGCGATCGGGCTGTTCGTGATCCACATCTTGCTGCCCGTCAGCGAATATCCGCCGTCGACCTTTTTCGCGCGAGTCATCATGCTGCCGGGATCGGAGCCATGATTCGGCTCGGTCAGGCCGAAGCAGCCGATCCATTCGCCTCTCGCGAGTTTCGGCAGATATTTCTGGCGCGTCGCTTCATTGCCGAACTCGTTGATCGGCACCATGACGAGCGACGATTGCACGCTCATCATCGAGCGGTAGCCGGAATCGACGCGCTCCACTTCCCGCGCGACCAATCCGTAGCAGACATGGTTGAGACCGGCGCCGCCGTATGTTTCGGGGATCGTCGCGCCGAGCAATCCAAGCTCGCCCATCTCGCGAAAGATGGCCGGGTCGGTGGACTCGTGACGAAAAGCTTCGAGCACGCGCGGTGCAAGCCGTTCCTGGCAATACGCGTACGCCGATTCCCGCACGAGGCGTTCCTCTTCCGCCAACTGCTGGTCGAGCAGCAACGGATCATCCCATTGAAACGACGGCTTGTGCTTCGAACTCATTTCATACTCGCTAGAGAAACTGTCATGCCGCGAATTTATCGGCACATGCGCGTCACGACAAACGATTTGTTCGCACTGACCTGTGCGAAAATCGCACAGGTCATCGATTACACCGGCGAGTCACGAGCATGCGCAGAAAGATCCCTTCGACAGCAGCGCTATCCGCATTCGAAACGGCCGCGCGCCACCAAAGCTTTACGAAGGCCGCGGACGAACTCGCGGTCACGCAAAGCGCGATCTGTCGGCAGATTGGTTCGCTGGAAGATTTTCTCGGCGTGAAGCTTTTTCGCCGCGATCGCCGCGGCGTGAGCCTGACCGAGGCCGGACAGATCTACAGCAAAAAAGTGGCGTCGCGTCTGAATGAAGTGGAACAGGACACGCTCGAACTCATGGCCAAGGGCGGCCACGGCGGCACGCTCGAACTCGCCGTGGTGCCCACGTTCGCGACAAAGTGGCTGCTCCCCCGATTGCCGCTTTTTATCGCGGAGCAACCGGATATCACCGTCAATCTCACGACACGGACTCGTCCGTTTCTCTTCGACGACACCGGATTCGACGCGGCAATTCACGCGGGCGCCGCGATCTGGCCGGGATCGGAAGGGCTCTTTCTGATGCGCGAAAGTCTGATCGCCGTGTGCAGCCCAACGCTGATCGCGCCGCGCACGCGCTTGACGGCGTCGGACTGGCGGCGTTACCCGCTTTTACAGCAGAGCACGCGTCCGTACGCATGGCGTGACTGGTTCGCATCGCGCGGCATGCAGGTGGAAGGCGATATGTCGGGGCCGAAGCTGGAATTGTTTTCCATGCTCGCGGAAGCGGCGATTCATGGTATCGGCATCGCGCTGATCCCGCGCCTGCTCATCGAGGACGAACTGGAGCGCGGCGTTCTGATCCAGGCGGCTAAGCACGAGTACTCGAGTGGCCGCTCCTATCACCTGATCTACCCCGAGCGCAAAGCCGGCGATTCGGCCCTGGTAGTGTTCGGAGAATGGATTGCCGACCAGGCGAAGCAATATCGGCAAACCATGGGGCTGGACTGAAGTTCGGGCGATCGAGTCCCGTATCTGTCGCACGGATGGGTCGCGCGAGCGGCGACAGCCATCCGTTCGCCACGATGGTCAGAACTTGACGCGCAGTCCCGCACTCGTGAGGAATTGCCGGTTCGTCGACGAAGGGCCGCCACTTCCGCCAATGAACGCACCGCTGAAAATCGTCCCCGCCGCACCCGTGACATGCTGATATTCGGCCATCAGGTAAACGTCGGTGCGTTTTGAAAGCGAATACGAAGTCATCAGATTGAACTGGTTCCAGCGCGGCTTCGCATGCAGGGACGCGTTGGAATACGAACCGTCCGTGAAGGTGTAAGAGGCCGCGACCACCCATGCCGGATTGATCAGATAGCGGATATTGGCTTCAAGGTTGTCGAAGCCAAGATCCGTGGGCGACCTGGCGGCGGCGGGCGCCAGCGTGCTGCCGCGGTACACGGCCGTCGTATTGTCGTAATGCGAGTGACTCCACACCAGCCCCAGCGTTGCCGGGCCAATCACATAAGCCCCGCCGACGCCCCATACCTGCTGTCGCGCCGCATGGAACGTGGCGTCACCGGACGTAGACGAACCGTCGAGCGCGCCGGCCGCTCCGTCCCCCGGATTGTCGATTCGCATGTATGCCGCGCTTACCGTGAATGGACCGTGGTTGTAGGTCGCGCCGGCACTGAACGCACGATTGTCGGCGAAATCGCCCGCCTTGTTCGAGAACGCATACAGGCCGCCGAATTTCAGACCGTGGATGTCCGGACTCGCAAATTTGACGGCGTTATCGAGCCGGAAGAAATCGCCGAAGTTGTCGTTGTCCATCGGGTGCATGAATTCGAGCCCGCCCACGAAGCTCTGCGCGACACTACGTGGAGCAAGATAGTCCACCACCGAATCATACTGACGGCCCAGCGTGAGCGCGCCATACGAACTGGACATGCCGACCCACGCTTGTCGGCCAAACAGGCGTCCGCCCTGCTGGAGACCACCGTTGGTTCCGGTAAAGCCGTTTTCCAGTTTGAAGATCGCTTGCAGGCCGCCGCCCAGATCCTCGCTCCCGGTCAGCCCCCATCGATTGCCGACGATGTTTCCCTGAGATGCAAAAACGTTGCTGTGACCCGCACCGCTCGCCGTGCGCTGATTGCTGACGTACGACACGCCATTGTCGATCAGCCCATAGAGCGTGACCGAACTCTGCGCATGTGCGGCCGCACCTATGCAGCCGCAAATCGCGGGTACAAGAAGCCTCTTCATTCGTTGTCTCCTGCCAGTCGTGATATTTAGGTTTTTCTGCGGGTGCTGCATTTTTCAAAGGCGTGGCACCGAACGCCATGCAGGCGTCGCCTGATTTCGAACAGATCTTTTATCGGTGCGCACGTCGACGCCTTCGCCTTTTTGTCGTACCAGCGATCGCTGTCGGCTCATTGAAAGATCGACCGGGCCATCGAGTCGGCTTGCGATCTGTGCCTCTGTAGCGCGAACGTTAGCATCGACGGATTGAGTCTAGTTGCCGCTTTCTGGCATGTCAATCCGGTGTTTAACTCCATGAATCAAGGGTTTTTACTGAATTTTCGTGCCTTAAGGCTAGGCCACCCAGGCGAACCACGGCTTGGCACTGCGTGATTGCTATGCTAACGTTCGTGCAATCAGGCAAGGTTCGCGGGGCACCGCCAACCACGCGGTCATTCCGTTCACCATCAGGCTCAGTTCCATGATCGATACAGTCTTCCTCACCGACTATGCGTGGCCCGACGATAGCGTCGAGCGTGAGATCGTCGAATCCGCCGGCATGCGGCTAGTCAGCGGACCGGCCGCTCCCTTGCCCGCGTCCGGCATCGAAGCGCTAGCCCGCGAGCATCTGCCTTCCGCGATCCTGACGTGCTGGGCGCCGGTGTCGGCCGAAACCATCGCGGCTTCCGCGCGGCTGAAGATCGTTGCAAGGCTTGGCGTAGGGCTCGACAACATCGCCGTGGATGCAGCCACCGCCCGCGGCATTTTCGTCACGAACGTGCCGGACTATTGCGTCGACGAAGTCTCCGATCATGCGGTCGGCTTCGCGCTTGCATGGACCCGCGGGCTGGTGATTTTCGATCGTGAAGTGCACGCCGGGCGCTGGTCTCCCGCCGATGCCCGTCTTCGCCGCCTGGGCGCGCTTACTTGCGGGCTGGTCGGCTTCGGCCGCATAGCGCGCGCCACGGCGCACAAGCTCGGCGCGTTCGGCTGCCGGCTGCTGACGCATGATCCTTTCCTGCGCGAGCCGGTGGCGGGCGTGCAAGCCGTGGCGCTCGACGAACTACTCGCCAACAGCGACATCGTGATCGTGCATGCGCCGCTCACCGACGGCACGCGCCACCTCATCAACCGCGAGCGAATAGCGAAAATGCGCCGCGGCAGTCTGCTGATCAACGTGAGCCGCGGCGGCATCGTCGATACGGATGCCGTTATCGAAGCGCTGCAAAGCGGGCAACTGTCCGCCGCAGGGCTCGACGTGCTCGACTCCGAGCCGCGCGTTCCGGACGAACTGCTGCGCCAACGCGGCGCGATGTTGACGCCCCACGTCGCGTTTTCGTCAGACGCATCCTTGCTGGAACTTCGCAAACGAGCTACCGAAGAAGTCGTGCGGGTACTGCGCGGCGAAGCGCCGCGCAATCCATGCAATTCGCCGGCGGCCTGACCGCTTCAACCGTTTCATTTCAACCACTCGTGATGACGCAATTCAATAGCCCCGACCCGCAACTCGATGCGTTTCTCGTCGAACACGAGCTCGCGCACAAGGACGAAACGGCCACCTGGCACCCGCTCACCGGCGGCGTTTCGTCCGACATATGGCGCGTCGATGTTGCCGCGGGCTCACTGTGCGTGAAGCGCGCGCTCTCCACGCTGAAGGTATCGGCAAGCTGGCAAGCGCCCGTGTCGCGCAACGCCGACGAATGGGCCTGGATGCAATTTGCCGCGCGGCATCGCCCCGACAACGTGCCGGTTCCGCTCGCGCACGACGCGCGGCTCGGCGTGTTCGCCATGTCGTTTCTCGCGCCGTCGGCGCATCCCGTGTGGAAGCAGCAACTGCTGCACGGAGAGGTCGAAGCGGACACGGCCCGCGCCGTCGGACGGCTGGTCGGGCATCTGCACGCGGTCAGCGCCGACGATGCGGAGCTGCGCGACAGGTTCGACACGCTCGACAATTTTCAGGCGCTGCGTCTCGATCCTTACCTGATCGCTACGTCGCGGCATCATCTGAAACTCGAATCGAAGCTGCGCTATCTGGCCGGGCGCACCGCGAGCATACGCACGGCGCTCGTGCACGGCGACGTGAGTCCGAAGAACATTCTCGTGGGCCCCCGGGGGCCGGTATTGCTCGACGCCGAATGCGCGTGGTTCGGCGACCCGGCCTTCGACCTGGCGTTCTGCCTGAACCATCTGCTGCTCAAGTGCCTCGCTCGTCCCGATCGGCGGGAAGCGCTGATCGCTTCGTTCATGGCGCTGACCGAAGCCTATTTCGACGAAGCGGACTGGGAACTGCGCGCGGCGCTCGAAGCGCGCACGGCCGAGTTGTTGCCCGCCTTGCTCCTCGCGCGCGTCGACGGCAAATCGCCGGTCGAGTATCTGACCGATGACGCGCAACGCGACCACGTCCGCGCGGTTGCCACCCGGCTGCTGCTGCAGCCGGTGGAATATCTCTATCAAGTGGCGCAAGCATGGCTGGAAGAGATCGAGTCGCGACAATCCTGAGAGGGTAGCGGAGAGCGTCGCTGCGTTGGCGACTCGTATGCGACTCGGCGCGCAGGCGCCGCATCCGCCCTGCTAACGTTTGCTCTCTCCGCACGATCGAGAGCCACACCGGCCGTGCCGGTTTGAGCATTTAGCAAGAAAAACTGCCTTAAATGCCCTATTGACAATGCACCGCAGCGTTTGCCACAATTTGTGCGAACGTTAGCAAAAACAGGAGACATCGTGAAAGACGTCAACGCCGATCCCCTCCGGTTCGATGCCCCGATCATGGGCGACGTGCCGCTAGCGCTTCGCCGCATCGTCACCGGCCACGACGCAAGCGGCGCCTCGACAGTCGCACTCGATTCGCCGCCGCCGCGCTCCGACGCATACCGGCACATCCCCGGCATGGTCTCCCGTCTTGTCTGGGCAACGGAACCGGCGCAAGCCATTCCTTTCGACGGCACGGACCCGACCCCCGCTGTCGCCACCTTCGTCCCCGCGGCGTCGGGCACGCGCTTTCTCATCGTGACGTTTCCTCCGGATAGCGTGTTCCTTGCACCCGATTTCGACCCGCAGGCAGCGGCCGCTGAAAACCTCGCGATCAGCCCTGGGCTTGCGGAGCTTTTCGAGGAGGACGGCATGCACGCGACCCCGACCGTCGATTACGGCATCGTTCTCGACGGCGAAATCTGGCTCGAACTCGACGAGGGACGCGCGGAGCTGCTGCGCAAGCATGAAGTCGTCGTGCAGAACGGAACCCGTCATGCGTGGCGAAACAAAAGCGACCGTCCCGCGACGCTGGCCTTCGTCCTGATCGGAGCGCGCGGCAGCACGTGACCGCGGCTCGACGTTGCGAACGCTCCGCGCGCTGCAAGGACATGAATCGACCATACAAATCAACCGCACAAATCAACCACCAACGAGGTAGACATTCCTTATGACTGAATCAACGATCGCCCATGTACGCGGCCGACGCGTCTGGGACTCGCGCGGCCGTCCGACAGTGGAAGTCGAAGTCGCCTTGCACGGCGGCATGAGCGGTCGCGCGATCGCGCCCGCGGGCGCTTCGACCGGCAGCGGAGAAGCGCTGGACTTGCGCGACGGCGGCGCCGCCTTCGGCGGCCTCGACGTATCCAACGCGCTGTCGAAGGTCAACGGCGAGATCGCGAGCGCGCTAGAAGGCGCCGATGCCCGCGATCAGGCCGCTATCGACGCCCGCCTGGTCGCCCTGGATGGCACGCCCAATCGCAGCCGTCTGGGCGGCAATGCGATCGTCGCGACTTCAATGGCGGTCCTGCACGCCGCCGCTGCCGCCAGCACGCAGCCGCTATGGCGCTATCTCGCCGGAGAACGCGCGGTGCGCCTGCCGTTGCCGGAGATCCAGATATTCGGAGGCGGCGCACACGCGGCGCGCCGCGTCGACGTGCAGGACTTCATGATCATGTGCCCCGCCGCGCGCAGCTTCACCGAGGCGCTGGAGTGGACGGCGGAGGTGTACCGCGCCGCCGGCTCGTTGATGAAGCAGGCGGGCAAGCTTCAGGGCGTGGCGGACGAAGGCGGCTACTGGCCGGCCTTCGACTGCAACGAAGACGCCCTCGACACGCTGGTGCGCGCCATCGCCGACACGGGCCTGCAAGCCGGCAAGCAGGTCGGCATCTCGCTGGATATCGCCGCGTCCGAATTCGGCCGCAACGGAACGTACACGCTGGCGCTCGACGGCCGCACGCTCGACACCGCGCAAATGATCGACATGCTGGGGCGCTGGCTGGACACGTACCCGATTCTGTCGATCGAAGATCCGCTCGCCGAAGACGACGTCGAAGGCTTCCGGCTCTTCACGAAAGCCCACGGCTCGCGTTGCCAGATCATCGGCGACGACTTTCTCGTCACCAACGCGGACCGGGTCAGAACAGCCGCAACGGACGGCGCGCTCAATGCCGTGCTCATCAAGCCGAATCAGGCGGGCACCGTCACCGAGGCCTACGAGGCGCTGCAGGCAGGCAAGACAGCCGGATTCGGCACGATCGTGTCGGCGCGATCCGGCGAAACGGAAGACGTCACCATCGCGCATTTGGCGGTCGGCTGGGACGCGGGTCAACTCAAGGTCGGTTCATTCTCGCGGTCGGAACGCATGGCCAAGTGGAACGAGGTATTGCGAATCGAGGAAGCGCTGGGACCACAGGCGCAATTCAGCGGATGGTCCGCGCTGCCCTTCATTCATCGCGCGATGTGAATCGTCGTACCGTCGCCGAAAGCTCGCCATCAACAATCGAGAGGTCATCATGCTGCCTGCTGTCAATCATCGGCCGCCGTTCAATATCACGCGCGCCAGCCATATCGTATTGAACGTTGCCGACCTGGCGAAAAGCCGGGACTTCTATGTCGACATCGTCGGCCTCGTCGTGACGGAGCAAACCGCCGACACGTGCTATCTGCGCGGCCTGTCCGAAGCCTGCCACCATAGTCTGGTGCTCGTGCAGGCCGACAGCAACGCACCCATCTGCAAGCGGATCGGCTTTCGCGTTTTCCTCGAAGAAGACCTGGATCTTGCCTATCAGTTCTTCAAGGAAGAAGGGCTTCCCGCCGAATGGGCCGAAGTCGCGCATCAAGGCAGAACCTTGCATGTCTCCGATCCGTTCGGCACGAAGATCGAATTGTGCGCGCAGATGGAAACGCGTCCCCGTCTCTATCTCGAGCGCAACCTGTTCAAGGGCGCACACGCGCAGCGCATCGATCATTTCCAGATCTTCTCTCCGAACACCTACGAATCGTGCGCGTTCTATAGCAGGCTCGGCTTTCGCAACTCCGAGTATCTCGCGCACGGCGAGCGGCTGCTCGGCGCCTTCATGTATCGCAAAGGCACGTGCCTCGATCTGGCTATCGTCGAGAACGACGGACCCTGCATGCATCACTTCGCGTACATCGTGCCCGAATCGCACGACATCTTCACCGCGTGCGACCTCGCGGGCATCTACGGCCATGCGCATGAAGTGGAGCGCGGACCGGGCCGCCACGGCCCCGGCGGCATGCTGTTCGTCTATCTGCGCGACCCGGATGGTCACCGCGTCGAGCTGTGCGACGGTCATTACCAGACCATCGACATCGAAATCGAGCCGGTCCGCTGGGATGCCGCTTCGCTGAGCACCAGCGTGCGCTGGGGTCTGCCGGCGGAGCACCGCTGGTACTTCGAGGCCTCGCGGTTCGAAGGAGCCGAACTGATCGAAACAGCCAACAAGCCGCGTCCCACGACGCTCGAAACCTACATTCAGAACCGGCTTGCAAAAAGCTGATAGCGCAAGGAATAACCACTATGGCACGCGTCAAATACCTCCAGCGTTCGGACCTCGCAGGCGTTGACGACGCCCTCTTCGACCGGCTCGAACAGGAACGGAAAGTACCCACGGCGAACATCTTTCGCGCGCTCGCGCACGCACCGCGGATTCTCGATCAGTTCCTTTCCTACGCGAACGCGATCCGCGCGTCGTCGATCAGCCCGAAGTTGCGCGAACTCGCGATTCTGACGGTCGGACACTGCACCGGCTCCCAATACGAAATCGCGCATCACCAGTCGCATGGGCTGAAGGCGGGCATCAGTGCGGAGCAACTGAACGCGATTCCCGACTTCGAAACCTCGGCCCTGTTCACCGAGGAAGAGCGTGCGGTGATGGCGGTCGCGAAAGAGTCGACGCTGAAGGTCGACGTCAGCGACAAGACCTGGAACCGGATCGTGCCGTTCCTGAACGATCAGCAACGCGTCGAGCTCGCATTGAACATCGCCTGGTACAACTCCGGCGTGCGCATCATGGGCGCACTCGCGATCGAACTCGAGGAGAGCTATCGCTGATAGAAGCCCGGCCCCGATCGACAAACAGACCGGCTGCACCGAACCGGCCGCTGTTCAAAGCAATGCGTGGTACTTCCGCACGGAATGGCGGATACCGCGGAAGTCTTCACAGAGAAAGAGGAACGTATGGAACGAACGATGGTTGCAGCGCGGCTGCATGCTCTTCACACTCCGATGACGCTCGATACCATCCCGGTGCCGAAACCGAGACCCACCGATGTTCTCGTGCGAGTCAAGGCATGCGGAATCGTGCCGAACATGGGCAACGTCATCAACAACTGGCCGAGCTGGTTTCCGCATCAGCCGCTGCCGAAGTTTCCCGCTATCTTCGGTCTGGACCCTGCCGGGGTCGTCGAAGAGGTCGGCGAAGCGGTCCTCAACGTCAAGCCGGGCGATCGCGTCTATGTGAGCCCGTTGCGTTCATGCGGATCGTGCAAGGCATGCCGCGCCGGCCGGCGCAGCGAATGCCGGTACTACACGTTGAACGGCTACTTCAGCACGAGCCGCGACGGTCAACGCATTTTCGATCTTTACCCGTATGGCGGCTTCAGCGAATACATGACCGCGCCCGAATATGCGATCGTCAATCTCCCCGATAACATGAGCTTCGAGCAGGCCGGCCGGTTCGGCTATCTGGGCACGTCGTACGGTGCGCTGAAAAACGCCGCCGCGGGTCCGGGCCAGGTCGCCCTCATAGACGGCATCACGGGCACGCTCGGCGTGGCCGCGACGGTGCTGGGCCTCGCCATGGGCTTGTCGCGCATTCTCGGCACGGGCCGTGACGCAGCGCTGCTCGAACGTGTGAAGGCGCTCGCGCCGGAGCGCATCGAGGTGACGCAGCTCGGCGAAGGCTCGACGGGCGAATGGGCCAGGTCGCTGACGGGCGGTGAAGGCGTGGACTTCGTGATCAGTGCGCTCGGCGCCAAGGCGCCCGCGGCCACCATGCTCGATTCCATGAAGGGCGTTCGGCGCGGCGGCAGGGTGGTGAATGTCGGCGGCGTGGCCGACGACCTGCCGATCGACGTGAAGTGGCTGATGGACGAGCAGGTGCAGATCATCGGATCGAACTGGTTCACGACCGCACAGGGCCAGGAAATGGCCGACATGGTGAGCACCGGCGCAATCGACCTGTCGTATCTCGAACATCGTCGGTTCCCGCTCGAACGCGTCAACGAGGCGATCTCCGGTCTGAAGGATCGCGACGGCGGCTTCAGCAACTATGTCGTCCTTCCCTGACTAGCTTCACTGCGTGACCGGAAGTGCGACTGCGCCCGCGGTCGCACACCGGCTCGCGCAAGTTTCGATCCGCTTCCTACCCGGTAAAAACCCATGAAAATCGCGCGATATTCGATTGATGGCAATGAGCATTACGGCATCCTCGGCAGCGACGGAAATATTCAGCGACTGAAGCGCTCGCCGCTCGAAGGACTGCATCCTTCCGGTCATGTCGACACGCTCGAATCGGTTCGCGTGTTGAGCCCGTTTCATCGCCCTCGCGTTTTCGGTCTCGGCTACAACTACCGCGCGCATTCGCAGGAAGTCGGCAAAAGCACGCCCACGCTTCCGGTGCTGTTCATGAAACCCAGCACCACGGTGATCGGCCCGGACGAAGCCATCGTCTATCCGCCCGACGGCGAGAACATTCATTTCGAGGGGGAGCTGACGGTCATCATCGGCAAGGAAGCGCGCCATGTTTCCGAAAGCGAGGCACTGGGCTACGTCTTCGGCTACACATGCGGCAACGACGTCAGCGACCGGGTGTTGCAGCGCCGCGAGAGCGAGTACGGCTGTCTGCTCATGGGTAAAGGCTACGACACGTTCGCGCCCATCGGTCCCGTGGTCGAGACGGATATCGATCCGTCGAACCTTCGTCTGATCACCCGCGTCAACGGCGAGGTGCGCCAGAACGGCAACACCGCCGATCTCGTGTATGGCGTGCCCGCATTGATCACCTACCTCAGCAAGTACATGACGCTCCTTCCCGGCGACCACATCATGACGGGAACGCCGGCGGGAGTCGGCCCCATCAAGCCCGGCGACACGATCGAGGTGGAGATCGAGGGCATCGGCGTGCTGCGCAACCGTGTGATCGCCTCGATCAGCGCGGCTTCCTGAACGAAACCAGGCTCCGAAAACGAAAAACCCTCGAAGCATTGCTGCATCGAGGGTTCAAAAAATTCCAGCAATCGGACGGAGCGCTACCTGGTGCCGGGGACCGGACTCGAACCGGCAAGCCGTGAAGCGGCGGATTTTAAGTCCGCTATGTTTACCAATTTCATCACCCCGGCAGGGTGCGATCGCGTGGACGCGAATTCTACCATTGCCGGGCGGGCGCACCAAACCAGCGGAAGTCGACCGCCGTCCGTTTCACTCGCCGCGTGGCGACGATAAAAATCGCAGTCATCCGCGAGTCACAAACCTTTCCGATAATCCGCTCACGAAAACGTTTACATCCGAGCGGATAGCCATGACCCCGACGATCAAAGATGTCGCCGCCCACGCCGGCTTCTCCATCGCCACTGTCTCGCGTGCGATCAATGCGCCGCATACGGTGAACCCCGTCACGCTGGATACCGTGCGTCGATCCATCGACGCCCTCGACTTCCGCCCAAGCGCGTTGGGCCGCCAATTGCGCGGCGAGCGCACGCGCCTGATCGGCGTGATCCTGCCGACGCTCGCCAATCCCGTGTTCGCCGAGTGCCTGCAAGGCATCGACGAACTCGCGGCGGCGCAAGGCTACCGGCTCATGCTGATGACCACGCAGTACGACACCGAGCGCGAGCGTCACGCGATCGAAACGTTGCGCGAACACCGCGTGGAAGGCCTGATCCTGACCGTGGCCGACGCCGACACGCACCCGCTGCTCGACGAACTCGACCGCGCCGGCCTGCTCTACGTGCTGATGCATAACGACACGGTGCGGCGTCCGTCGGTCTCGGTCGACAACCGGCTCGCCGCCTACGAGGGCGTGCGCATGCTGATCGCCCACGGTCACCGCCGCATCCTGATGCTCGCCGGCACGCTGGCCGCCTCCGACCGCGCGCGCCAGCGTCACCTCGGCTACGCACAAGCGATGCAGCAGGCCGGCCTCGCGCCCGCGCCGGCGCTCGAAGTCGATTTCAATGTCGACGAACTGTCGCCGTCGGTGCTCGCGCATTTGACCCGCGGCGCGAGCCGGCCCACCGCCCTCTTTTGCAGCAACGACCTGCTCGCGATGGTGGTCATGCGCGGCCTGCGCCGCGCGCGTCTGCAAATTCCGCACGACATGTCGATTCTCGGCTTCGACGGCCTCGCGATGGGTGAACTGCTGTCGCCGCCGCTGGCGAGCGTCTGCGCGCCGAATCGCGAGATCGGCTGCGCCGCGTGGCAGCGCTTGCTGGCCCGCGTCACCGGCGGGTACGAGACATTCGCGGAGACGCCGCTCGCGCTGACGCTGCCGCACAGCTTGCGCGAAGGCGCCACCATCGCGGCGATTCCGGACCGCAACGAAACAACGCCGGCGCGGATTTCCGTGCGCGCATAACGGCGTCTCGCCCATTTCCAACCCTGAACCACCCGCTCTCGTCCTCTCCAGGAGACTCGCAGTGATCCGCTCTTCCACACGCTCTTCGTTGCTCAAACCGCTCTGGCGCCGCGTCGCGCGCGCCACGACCGCGGCGTTCTCGGCGGGCATGGTCGTCACCGCCGCGCTCGCCACGCTCGCCCCACAAGCGGCCCACGCCGACGAAACCGCGATCTGCTACAACTGCCCGCCCGAATGGGCCGACTGGGCAAGCCAGATCAAGGCGATCCAGCAAAAGACCGGCATTCGCGTGCCGTTCGACAACAAGAACTCCGGCCAGTCGATCGCCCAACTGATGGCCGAACAGAAGAGCCCGGTCGCCGACGTGGTGTACCTCGGCGTCTCGTCGGCATTCCAGGCGAAGGACAAGGGCGTGATCCAGACGTACAAGCCCGCGCACTGGGACGACATTCCCGCCAACATGAAGGACCCGCAAGGCTACTGGTTCACGATCCACTCGGGCACGCTGGGCTTTTTCGTCAACAAGGACGCGCTCGAAGGCAAGCCGGTGCCGCGCTCGTGGGCCGACCTGCTCAAGCCCGAGTACAAAGGCATGATCGGCTACCTCGATCCGTCGAGCGCGTTCGTCGGTTACGCGGGCGCGGTCGCGGTGAACCAGGCGCTCGGCGGCACGCTCGACAACTTCGAGCCGGGCCTCGACTGGTTCCGCAAGCTGAAGGCCAACGCGCCGATCGTGCCGAAGCAAACCGCCTACGCGCGCGTGATGTCGGGCGAAATTCCGATCCTGCTCGACTACGATTTCGACGCCTATCGCGCGAAGTACAAGGATCACGCGAACGTGGAGTTCGTGATCCCGAAGGAAGGCACGATCTCGGTGCCATATGTGATGAGCCTCGTGAAGGGCGCGCCGCACGAAGCGAACGGCAGAAAGGTGCTCGATTTCGTGCTCTCCGACGAAGGCCAGAAGCTGTGGGCCGACGCGTATCTGCGGCCGGTGCGCGCGAACGCGATGAGCGCGGAAACCGCCGCGAAATTCCTGCCCGCGAGCGAGTATGCGCGCGCGAAACCGGTCGACTTCGGCAAGATGGCGGAGAAGCAGTCGAGCTTCGGCGAGCGATATCTACAGGTGATGCATTGAACGACATCACGTTCCCGCTGCGCTGGCGCATTGCGTTGATCGCGCCGGCGCTGGCGGTTTTCATCGCGTTCTGGTTGCTGCCGATGGTCGCGCTCGCGCAGTTGAGCGGCGACGGCCACGCGTTCGCCACCTATCGCGCGATGCTGACGAATCCGCGCTACATGTCGAGCCTGGGCGCGACGGTGCTGCTCTCCGCGGCCGTGACGGCGGCGACGCTGGTGCTCTCGGTGATCGCCGGCTTGCTGCTGGCGCGCCGTGAGTTTCCCTTGAAACGCACGCTGCTCGCGCTGCTGACCTTTCCGCTGGCGTTTCCCGGCGTCGTGGTCGGCTTCATGGTCATCATGCTGGCGGGACGTCAGGGGCTGATCGGCGCGCTCTCGCTGAAACTCACCGGCGACCGCTGGGTGTTCGCGTACTCGATGAGCGGCCTCTTTCTCGGCTATCTGTACTTCTCGATTCCGCGCGTGATCGTCACGGTGATGGCGTCGGCGACCAAGCTCGATGCGTCGCTCGAGGAAGCGGCGCGCTCGCTCGGCGCGTCGCCGTGGCGCATCACACGCGACATCGTGTTGCCCGCGCTGTCGCCGGGATTGATCGCGGCGGGCGCGGTGTGCTTCGCGACCGCGATGGGCGCGTTCGGCACGGCCTTCACGCTCGCCACCGACATCGACGTGCTGCCGATGACCATCTACACCGAGTTCACCCTCAACGCGAACATGGTGACGGCCGCGGGCCTCTCCATCGTGCTCGGCATCGTCACGTGGGCCGTGCTGGCGTTCGCGCGCAGCGTGACCGGCTCGGCGGTCGCGGCCAGCGCATGAGCGGCGTTCTCGAACCCGACGACAAGACTTCGATGAACTCCATCCCCGCTCCTCTGCCACGCGCCGCGAAGCCGCATTCGAGACTCAGGTGGCCAGGCTCGCGCACGTGGCTCGCGGCCGGCCAATGGCTCGTCACGCTGCTGCTGTGCGCCTTCCTGATCGTGCCGGTCGTGATGTCGATCGTGGCCGGCCTGACCGTCAACTACTTCAAGGGCGTATCGAGCGGACTGACGCTGCGCTGGCTCGGCGAAGTGTGGACGCAGTATCACGGCTCGGTTTTTCTTTCGCTCGAAGTGGCGGCGGCGACGCTGCTGATCACGCTCGTCGCCGGTGTGCCGGCGGGCTACGTGCTCGCGCGCAGCAAGACGCGGCTCTCGCGCATCATCGAAGAGTTTCTGGTGCTGCCGATCGCGTTGCCGGGGCTTGCGTCCGCCCTCGCCTTGCTGGTGGTCTATGGCGGCTTCACGATGTTCCGCATGAGCGTCGCGTTCATTGTGGTGGGGCATGTGGTGTTCACGCTGCCCTTCATGGTGCGCGCGGTCGCCGCGGTGTGCGCGAGCAGCGATCTGCGCACGCTCGAGGAAGGCGCGGCGAGCCTCGGCGCGAGCTTCTTTCAGCGCTTCACCACGATCGTGCTGCCGAATGCGCGGCCGGGCATCGTCGCCGGCGCGCTCGCGGTGCTGACGCTTTCGATCGGCGAATTCAACCTCACGTGGATGCTGCACACGCCCGACACCAAGACGCTGCCGGTCGGTCTCGCGGATACCTATGCGTCGTTGCGCATCGAGATCGGCAGCGCCTACACGATTCTGTTTTTCATCATGACGATGCCCCTGCTCGTCGCGATGCAATGGCTCGGCGTCGATGCAACCGGCCAGCGCAGCGCGGCGAGGAAACGCGTCGCTGTCTTACCTTCATCTTCAACGACCACGCCATGAAACTCGCTTCCGTTCCCATCGCGCTGACGCAATGCGCGAAAACGTTTCGCGGCACACGCGTGCTCGAACCGCTCGACCTGCGCATCGGCGCGGGCGAAACGCTGGTGTTGCTCGGCCCCTCCGGTTGCGGCAAGACCACGACGCTGCGCATGATCGCGGGTCTGGAGACGCCCGACGCGGGCGGACGCATCGCGTTCGGCGACGACGACGTCACCGCGCTGCCGATCGAAAAGCGCCAGGTCGGCATGGTGTTTCAAAGCTATGCGCTGTTTCCGAACCTGACCGTGCGCGGCAACATCGGCTACGGTCTCAGGATCAAACGCGTGCCCACTGAAACCGCGCGGCAACGGGTCGACGAATTGCTCGCGATGATGCGCCTCACCGCGCACGCGGATAAACCGATCGACCAGCTTTCCGGCGGCCAGCGTCAGCGTGTTGCGCTCGCACGCGCGCTTGCCGTGCAACCGCGCGTGCTGCTGCTCGACGAACCGCTGACCGCTCTCGATGCGCGTTTGCGCGACACGTTGCGCGGCGAGATGAACACGCTGCTGCGCGAACTGGGCATCACGACCGTCTACGTGACGCACGATCAGGCCGAAGCGATGGAACTGGGCGACCGCATCGTCGTGATGAGCGCCGGGCGTATCGAGCAGATCAGTTCGCCGCGCGACATCTACTATCGTCCGGCGAATCGCACGGTCGCGCAGTTCGTCGGCACCATCAACCGGCTGGCGGGCGAACGGCGCGACGGCATGCTGAGCACGACCGGCGGCGCCGTGCCGCTTCCGTCGGGCGCGACGCATGCCAGCTCGGCGCACGAAATTTTCTTTCGCCCCGAAGATGCGTATCTCGCCGACCCGGCCCATGCGCAGTTGCGCGGCAACGTCGAAAGCAGCGCGTTTCTCGGCGAACGCACCCGCCTGACGATCGGCGGCGCCGCGCCGGACGCTTTGCTGATCGACGTCGCGGGCCGCGTCGAGTTGGCGCGCGGCACGCCCGTCGGCATCTCGATCGTGCAGGACGCGCTGATCGCGCTATCGTAATGAAGCCGCGCTGCGCTCGTGGCAGCGCGCATCGATCACAAGGACATCCCCATGCTGCTGGCTCAAATTAGCGATCTGCATATCAAGCGGCCCGGCGCGCTGGCTTATCGCCGTGTCGACACCGGCGCCGCGCTCGCGCGCTGCGTCGCCGCGCTCAACGCGCTCGAACCGCGTCCCGACTCCGTGATCATGACCGGCGATCTCGTCGACCAGGGCGACCCCGAGCAGTACGCGCATCTCAAGCATCTGCTCGCGCCGCTGGAGATTCCCTACTTCCTGCTCGTGGGCAATCACGACGAACGTGCCGCATTGCGCGCGGCGTTTCCTGAGCGCGTGGAGTTGCACAGCGGCGGCGAGTTCGTGCACTACGCGGTCGATGTCGGACCGCTGCGCGTGATCGCGCTTGATTCGTTGATGCCGGGTCGAAGCGCGGGCACGCTGTGCGACGCACGGCTCGCCTGGCTCGCGACGCAACTCGATGCGGCCCGAGGCAAGCCGACGGTGATCGCGCTGCATCATCCGCCGTTTGCTTGCGGCATCGGACACATGGACGCGCTGCGCCTCGACCAGGCAGCGGCCGATCGACTCGCCGCCCTGGTCGCGCGTCATCCGAACGTGGAGCGGGTGATTTGCGGGCATGTGCATCGGCCGATGTTCGTGCGCTTCGGCGGCACGATCGCCTCCGCCGTGCCGGCGCCCGCGCATCAGGTCAGGCTCGATCTGCGCGAGGATGCACCGTCGGCATTCGTCATGGAAGCGCCCGCGTATGCGCTGCATCGCTACGATCCGGCGACCGGCATCGTCACCCATCACGCGTATGTCGATCAGGCGGATGGCCCGTATCCGTTCTACGAGCCCGAAGGCGCGTTGATCGATTGATCGTCAAACCGGTCACAACCCGTCAGGCGTTGACGAAGGTCTCACGAACGCGCCGGGACAGCCTGAAATACGGTATCCCGAGCGCGGCGGCGATGACGGCCTGAACGAAACCGTCGAGTGGAATCGCGATGGCGATGCCGATCACGTGCGTCATGTAATCGCCGAGCAGATAAGCGCCCGTGCGCATGACGACGATGGCAAGCAGCCACGCTTGCACCTGCACCGCAAAGCGCGCCGATTTGCGCCACACGAGAAGCGTCAGCCAACCCGCGCCCGCGACGATGAACGCGCCGGTCATCACATCGCAGCCGACCATCGTCATCACCGCGCGATACCAGCCGTGCGTTTCGCTGCGCGCGAACACGGCCAGCAGTTCCCATTCGAGCATCAGCTTGAGGGGATCGCGCAGCGCGACCGCAGTGGACAGCGCCCATGCAGCGAGGCAGAGCAAGGCAATCAGCAGACAGCCGCCGATTCGTCGCGGTTCGGTTTTTGTGCTTGTAGTCATGAAGTCGGGTCACGTGGGGGGATTTATCGCGCGCGCCGATTCTACGAACGACCGCCGAAGCGGCGTCTCATTTTTGTCCGACGGACGTTTTTCAATTGCCTTACTTCACGCGAGTCACGTGCGAGCTGCGCTCAAACATGAACGGCTCGCACGGCCGCGATCGTCAGCACGATCCATCGTGCTCCGGTATGATCGGCACGCTTGAGGACCGCGCATGGGCCGGTCCGTCGATCGCCCCTCTCATGTCCACTTCCGACGCTTCCACTTCCGCTTCCGACAGGTCGTTGCGCGGCTTGCTGCTACTGCTCGCGACCATCGCGGGCGTGGCGGTCGCGAACATCTATTACAACCAGCCGCTGCTCGACAACTTCCGTGAGTCTTTTCCCACTAGCGCGTCATGGGTCGGCGCGGTGCCGGCCATCACGCAACTCGGCTACGCGGCCGGCATGCTGTTGCTCGCGCCGCTCGGCGACCGCTTCGATCGGCGCCGCCTGATCCTGTTGCAGATCGTGGGCATGTGCGTCGCGTTGGTGACGGCCGCTATGGCGCCGACGCTGCCCGTGCTGATCGTCGCGAGCCTCGCGATCGGCGTGCTTGCCACCATCGCGCAGCAGGCGGTGCCGTTCGCCGCCGAACTCGCGCCGCCGGCTCAGCGCGGTCATGCGGTGGGTACGGTGATGAGCGGTTTGCTGCTGGGGATTTTGCTGGCACGGACCGCCGCCGGGGTCATTGCCCAGTATCTCGGCTGGCGCGCGGTGTTCGGCGCGTCGGTCGTCGCGTTGCTGGCATTGGCGGTCGTGATCGTCATGAGACTGCCGAAGAGTCAGCCGACCTCGACGCTGTCCTACGGCAAGCTTCTGATTTCGATGTGGCATCTGGTGGTCGAGCATCGCGCGCTGCGCGAAGCGTCGCTGACCGGTGCGGCGATGTTCGCCGCGTTCAGCATTTTCTGGTCGGTGTTGGCGTTGTTGCTGGCGGGCGCGCCGTTTCATCTTGGACCGCAGGCGGCCGGGCTATTCGGCATCGTCGGCGCGGCAGGGGCGATGGCCGCGCCGCTGGCCGGCAAGTTTTCCGATCGACGCGGGCCGCGCGCGATCATCACCGTGTCGATTGGGCTCGTGGCGGTTTCGTTTGTTGTGTTTGGGTTGTCGGCGACCAGTATCGCGGGGTTGGTGGTCGGTGTGATCGTTCTCGATGTCGGGGTGCAGGCTGCGCAGATTTCGAATCAGTCACGGATCTATGCGCTCAAGCCTGATGCGCGTAGTCGGGTCAATACCGTTTATATGGTGGCTTATTTTATTGGCGGTGCGGTTGGGTCTGGGGTCGGGGCGGTGGTTTGGGCGGGTTTTGGGTGGGGTGGGGTTTGTGTGGCGGGGGTTGGGTTTGCCGGGCTGGCGGCCTGGAATCATTTGAGGCTTTCCGGCAAGGGGTGATTGGTTCTGGTTTTGTTGCCTGCTTGGGCGGTTGTTTGGATGCTGTTTTTTTTGGGGGTGTTGGGCTTTCCTTGATTTGTTAGTGGTCTATTAGCGTTGCCCCTGTGCGGGGCGGCACCTACTTTTCTTTGCCGGCCGCAAAGAAAAGTAGGCAAAAGAAAGCGGCTCACACCGCTAGCTTTTAAGTGGGTCCCCTGGCTTGGAGGAGGTAGTGGTGCATCTGGAATCCGTGTTCTCGCACACTCCGCGTTCGTGACACAGCAGTCATTCTTCCGGCGGCGCTGCGCGCGCCGTCGCGGTGCTTCGTCGGGGCGAGCCGTTGGGGGTTCGATTTGGTGGGAGCGAAACATGTTAATCGGAAACTATCCGTGTATTCGCCCCCGGCGCGCCTGGAGCATTGAAGCCATGAATGCCGCCGCCGCGCCCGCACGCTATTCAACGCGACGTCACCCTGCCCCGTTCGCTCACCACCTCGCCGCGCTGCAAGACATACGCGAGACGCTCGCCTTGTCCCGTGAGCACGCCGATATCCTTGAGCGGGTCGCCGTCCACCACCAGCACATCGGCAATCGCGCCGGCTTTCACGACACCGAGCTGGCCGCTCGGATCGACGATCTCCGCGGCGATCGTGGTGGCCGAGCGCAACGCTTCCAGATTGCCGAGCACCTCCGCGCGAATCCGCAGTTCGTCGCTTTGGAACATATGCATCTCGCCGAGCAGGTCCGAACCGAAACCCATCGGCACGCCGGCCTTCGCATAGATCGCCAAGGAGTCGCGCCCCGCTTGCCGCACGGTTTCGACCTTGGCGATGGAGTCGGCGGGCAAGCCATAGTCGGCGCCATGTTTGGCCAATGCGTCGTAAGTGACCAGCGTCGGCACCACGAACGCGCCGTGCTCGCGCATCAGTCGAGCGGCGGCTTCGTCGACCAGGTTGCCGTGTTCGATCGTGCGCACGCCGCAGCGAATCGCCCGCGAAATCGCGCGGCCGGTATACGCATGCGCCATCACGTAAGTATTCGCCGCTTGCGCTTCGGCGACGATCGCGCGGATTTCATCCTCGGAATACTGGGTGTTGCCGATCGGATCGGTGGGCGAAGCGACGCCGCCCGATGCCATGATCTTGATCTGCGTCGCGCCCTTCTGAATCTCCTCGCGCACGGCGAGCCGCACCGCATCCACACCGTCGACCACGCGCGCGATCGCCCCGGCGCGAAAGCAACATGAACAGGGTTCGAGCACGTCGCCGCGTGCGCGAAAATCGCCGTGGCCGCCGGTTTGCGACAGCGCCTTGCCCGACGGAAAAATGCGCGGCCCCGGAATCAGGCCGCTTTCCAGCGCTTGCGTCAAACCCCAATCCGCGCCGCCCGCATCGCGCACGCTCGTAAAGCCGCGGGCGAGCATCGCCTTCAGAATCGGCAGCGCGCGAATCGCGGCGAGGATGTTCGGTTGCGTTGCATTCGCGCCGAGATTCGCGCGCGAAGCCAATACATGTACGTGACAATCGATCAATCCTGGCATCACCGTCTTGCCGCGCGCGTCGATCACGCGCGCGTTCGGCAGATCGACAGGACGATCGGTGACTTCGACGATGTGGCCGTTTTCGATCACCACATGATGATGCTCGAGCCATGCGCCCTGGACCAGATCGAGTACGTTGCCGCCGCTGATTACCGTCATGCTCATTGCTATGTTCCTGACTTGATGAGGGAATCCGTCCGGCCTCTTTCAGTCCCGGCCGGACACGCCGCTTCAGGCGCGGCCGTGGCGTTTGTCGTCCATGCCGCGCACGAAGAACGTGCCGGTCAGGCTGATGGCCGCCGCGATCATCACGTAGATCGCGGGCGCCATGTTGCTGCCGGTCGAGGCGATCAGCCACGTGATGAAGAACGGCGCGAAGCCGCCGAAAATCGTCACCGCGAAGTTGTAGGCGACAGAGAGCCCCGTGGACAGCACCTTGGTCGGAAACAGTTCGGAGAACGCCGCGAGAATCGGTCCAGTGTAAGCGGCGATCAGCAAGCCGAACACGCCCTGAAACACCAGCAGCGAAGCGAGGCCGGGCGCGCTGTTGATGTACGCGAACATCGGCCATGCGAGCAGCAGGATGGATACGGCGGCGCCCGAGAGAAAAACGCGGCGGCCGAAGCGGTCGGCCAGTTTGCCGACAACCGGCGAGAAACACATGATCATCAGGCCGCCGAACATGCCGGCGGAAAAACCGGTGGATTGCGGCAGGTGCAACGTCCGCACCGAATACGTCGGCATGTAGAACAGCAGCACATAGGTGCACACGGTCCACAGAATCACCATCGAAAAGCTCGCGAAGGTTTCGCGCGGAAAGCGGCGAAATACTTCCGCGAGCGGTGAATCGCTTTTGGCTTCTTCGGCGACCGCGCTGAATGCCGGCGTTTCATCCATGCGGCTGCGAATGAAATAGCCGACGGGGCCGATCAGAATGCCGATCAAAAACGGCATTCTCCAGCCCCACGAGTGCAGCGCATCGGCGCTCAGACTGGAGGTCACGAAGGTGCCGACCGCGGCGCCCAGCAGCACGGCGAAACCGATGCTCGACTGAATCCAGCTCGAATAGAAAGCACGCTTGTGCGCCGGCGCGTATTCGGTGAGAAAGGCGGTGGCGCTGCCCATTTCGCCGCCCGCCGAGAAGCCCTGTAGCAGCCGCGCGATTACGATGAGGACCGGCGCCCACACGCCGATCTTTTCGTAGGTCGGCGCGATGCCGATGAGCGCGGTGCCGCCCGCCATCAACAGAATGGTGAGCGAGAGCGCGGCCTTTCTTCCGACTTTATCGGCGTACACGCCGAGCACGATACCGCCCACCGGCCGCATGAAAAAACCCACGCCGAAGGTGGCGACGGCAAGCAGCAGCGAGCTCAGTTCATTGCCGGTCGGGAAGAACAGCCTGGCGATGATGACCGCGAAAAAACTGTACACCGTGAAGTCGAACCACTCCAGCCCGTTGCCGAGCACGGTGGCGATAATGGCGCGGCGCCGCTGCCGCGCGAGCGCGTCAACGGGTAATGCGACGTTGGATGAAAGCGTTCCTTGCATGGTCTCTGTCCTCATGTGGCTGCCTGTCGGGCGGTGATGCCGGCAACGCGCCACGGCGTGAACGAGCGGCGCTTTCGCATGCATCACGCCGATCGTAGAGAGACCTGATTTGTTTTCGAAACGAAAGATTCGCATGCATGCATGCGTGTAGCGCATGCGAAGCGGGTTCAGGCCGCGGCCCTGCCCTTCTGCTCGTCGGCCTGCTCGAACAACCAGCGCGTAAACCGGCGCGCCGCCTGGTTCTGTGAGCGGTCGTTCGGCGACACCACGTAGTAGGCACCGCCGTGGCTCGCCGAAGCATGCGTCGCGCGCACCAATAGTCCTTCATCCAGACAGGCGTCGATCATATGACGCCAGCCGAGCACGACGCCTTGACCGAGAATCGCCATCTGCACGAGCTGCGGATAGTGGTTGACGACGACCGCCCGCGGTGAAGCGGGCATCTGCACGTCGTTGAGGCGAAACCATTCGGACCACGCCATCCATTGGCGCTGACCGTCCTCCTGCATCAGCAGCGTTTCGCGCGCGAGGTCGGCGGGTTGCAGCACGCGGCCCGCAAGATAGCCGGGCGAACAGACCGGATACACCTCTTCGTCGAAGATCCGGCGCGCGGTGAAGTGCGGTTCGGCGCGCTGGCGAATGTAGTACAGGCCCACATCGAACTCGGCGGGCGACAGCGACGCGAGCCCGTCGCGCACGATCATTCTGATCTTGACGTTCGGATGAGCGGCGCGAAACGCGCCCAGTCGCGGCGTGAGCCACAACACCGCGACCCCGGATGAACATGCGATCGTCAATTCCTGATCGCCGTAGCGCTTCATGACGTCGAGCGTGGCTTCGGAGCAGGTGGCGAGCAACCACTGCACGTGCTTCGCATAGCCCTCGCCAGCGATCGTCAGACGTAACGAGCGATGCTCGCGCACGAACAGCGAGCGGCCGAGAAAGTCTTCCAGTTGCGCGATCTGCCGGCTGATCGCGCTTTGCGTCAGATGCAGTTCGGCGGCGGCTTTGGTGAAACTGGCATGCCGTACCGCAGATTCGAACGCGACGAGGCATTGGAGCGGAGGTAAAGGGGTAATGCGCATGATGACCACACCCGAGTGACGATCGCACCATCATAGCGGGTCGAAACATGCGTCAAATCATAAGTTCGGGGAAGAGTCTCATCCACAACATCCGTTCCGCAAGGCTTGTCACTCGCTACGTGGAACCGCCGATTTCTTCAAACGCTGCACGGCTTCATCGACGTCGGAATCGCTGTCGGTGTCGTAATCGATCGTGATCTTGCCTTCGCGCGTTCTCGTCACCCGAGTTCCAATCGCGCGCTCGACGTTGCGTTCGATGACCCCTGGGGTGTCGATCCGCGCCTGCGCCACGCGTGAAAGCCAGAACGGCCCGCGGTGCCGGGTATCGTCGAAGCCGAGGTCTTCCGCGCACGTGCCGCACGGCCGCATCGTGCCGCCAAGCAGTTGGGGATCGACGGCCGCACTGAAATTGTCCTGCACGTGGTGCTTGATCCGGCGCTCCGCGTGCAGATCGACGGTCTCGCCGCGATGGGTGAACTTTCGATCGGACACCTGGAGCCCGCCGTTCGACATCATCTTGTCCAGCACCTCTCCCGGCGTGCCGGGCAGCGTGTTCGCGGAACCGATGCGAAGCGCCGCACGCAACTTTTCCACATGCCGCCGCTCCCTGCCGGCAAGCGGCGTATCGCTTCGGGCCAACGCTTCGGCCATTTCGCTCAAATTGCCGCGCCCGAGTTGGTTCGCCAATTCTGTGTTCATCACGTTCAGATTGGAGGAGACCACGAGTGTTTTTGCCGGCGCGTGGTAGTAGGACTGAATCTCTTTCGAGTCCGGAAATCTGGCCTTCAGAAGCGTCGATTGCCAGCGCAGCATTTGCCTTGCTCTGTCCGCTTCGTAGGAGCGCGGCTCGCTAATCTGCTCGGGATTATTCGCAAAGACCTTTTCGAGCCGGTTCGCTCGCCTCGCCTCCGAGTCCTCGCTCGTGGACCGGACGATCAAGACCTTGGCCGGCATCTTTCCCCGGGGCGGCAATGTCATCGTCTTCATGGCGGACTCCGCCACGGCGCTTACCGGCTCGCCGAGCGAAGCCGCGTGTAAGCGGTCGAGCTGTTTCTCGATGCCCGCCCTCAGGTATCCCTCGAAGTGCGTCAGCAACGCATGGACCGCCGCGCGTTCGCGCACGATTCCGCCTTCGCCGATCACCGCCGTGAACGTTTCGGGATGCAGGTTCGACTCGATCGCCGCGTCCCGGGGCGACATGGTCGGGTTGCCTCGCAGCGCGTTCATTGCCGCAACGATGCGGTCCAGATCGTCGCGCAAGACTGCCAGGAACTGCTCGGCGTCGACGAGCGGCAGCGGCAGCGCGCCGGCCTGCGTATGCAAACCGCGCGCGGCGAGCGCGGCGGCGAGCGCTTCGCGGTTCTGCCCATAGCCGGGCAAGCGCTGAACCGCGTCGACATCGCGAAGGCTGCCGTCGGCGGGCACGATATGCAGCGCCAGGCACGACGCGCCGACGCCGACGGCAGGGCCGATCTTCCATAGCTGCACCTTGCCCTCCGCGGGAAGGGCGCGCAGCGCATCGGCGAGCAGCGCCGCCGTCATTTGCTGTATGGCGCCCTCGCCGGAGACAGGCAGGCTGTCCGCCGTCTGCACGTCGCCCAGATCCCTGAAGAGCTGTTGCAAGTCGTTCTGCACGTCGGCATAGCCGGCAAGGCGCGCCACCGCGGCAGCCGGCTTTTTCAACGCGCCGTCCACCACCGACAGCCAGCCCGCGATCGTGCTTTCCTTATGGCCGGTTCTCCGCGCGACGGTGCCGAGCGCGCCGGCGTTCTGGCCGCGCGTCGCGCCTCGCCTCACCCCGAGATCGACCAGCGTCTGGAGCATCGCTTTCAGCGCGTGCGCGTCCATTGCCCGCCGCCCGGCGCACGGCTGCGGCAGATCCTTCGTCGTGAAGCCGAGCGAGCGCGCGAGGACGTTAAGCCTGTCGCGAAACAACGGATAGTCCGGCATCTTGGCGAGGCGGTCCGGCAAGTTCCGGTACTGCCAAAAATTCGGATTCCGCCAGGACGTGACCGTTCCTTTTGGAAATGAATGCGCGTCGAGCGTGTCCTTGAGCGCGGCGCCTCTAGCCCGGTCCGACAGAATCGTGTAGACCATTGCCGCGGTCGCGCTTTGCCGCGATCGGCCAGCGGGTGCGGCGACCGCAGCGGCGTCCTGATGGTTTGCCGCCGGCATCGCACTCGCTAGCGCGACGTCCAGGGACGATGCAGCGGCTTGTTCACTTGTTCCACGAGGCAACGGCGTGGCCGGCAGATCCGCCCAACGCCAGTTCGCACCCCCGCGGCCCGCCTCGGCGCCCTCACCCGTTCGCGTTCGTTTGCCCGTGCGTTGCCACCCCGGCGACGGTTCATTCAACGCAGCGGACGACGGCGACGAATCGGGCGGCCTGCTCGCCGCGGCACGGCCACCGGTTTGCGACGACGACCCCTGCGCGAGCGATCGAGCGCGCCGCGCAGGCAGTGGGGCGAGCAATGGCGTACGCGCCGGCTCGGCACGCCGCGCCCTGCTGGATGAAGCGATCTTCTCCGGCCGCTCGTCGCTGGTCGTTGCGGCGGTTTTATTTGCGGGGGTGTTTCCGATACGCATGCCGAGACTCCGGAAAAACGGCCTCGGATGATGATTCATGAGCCGTGCCGGTCTATCTTCCCGGCTGCTGATCGGGTGGGTTTGCGCGGCGGCGAATTCTCAGCGCCGCCAGCGAACCACGGCGTGCCTGCTTGCGATCCTGATGGCGACGCGCGCGCCGCCCATCACACGGAGTTCACGGCACGAGCAGCCCAAGCACGACACGCGCGCCCATGCCCACGGCAACCACGACCGGCGGCCGGAACGTGTCGACGCCGCCCTGGTCGACGAGACGCGGCTGCGTGATATTGGCGGGCGTTGTCGTGGCGCCCCGAAGCGGCGCGTTGAGCCACGGAATCAGCCGATTCTGGCGGACCGTCGCGCCCAGTCCCCGGTTGGCGCGAAACAGATCGATATAGCTCTGGCGGTAACCGCTCGCGAACAGCAGATCGGCCACCGCCTTCGACAGATCCGCCGCGCCGGCCGCGTAATGGCCGGAGGCGAACGCATGCGGGACGGCGGCAAGGTCGGCCAGCATGAACGGGCCCGCGCCGATCACCGCCGCCGCCCTCATGGCCTGCTCCTGCACGCGCATCACCGGCGAAGGCTTGCGGATCCGGCTACCGTCGGGCAGCGTCGATGGATAGATCACCGCCTGACGATCGCCGAGGCCCTGCAACCACTGCACGAGCGCGGAACGGTCCGCGTTGCCGCGATAGAAGCCGCGCATGCGCGCGCCCTCCGCCTGGACTTCGTGATCGCGATCGAGCCGCGCGCCGCGCGCGCCGAGCAGGTGCGCGGCCAGCGCGCTGCCGTTGTTGCCCCAGTGCACCGGAATGAAAGCCGCGGTCGCGAGATTCGAAAACGTCCGGCTCGCGTTGGACACGTTCAGAAGGCCGGACTTCGGATCGAGCCAGATATTGGCGACGACGCGCGGCCCAGCGGCATCGTTGATGCCGTAACTGGCGAGTCGCAACACTTCGAGCGCGCGGCCGAGCGGACTCGTCAGCGCGAGCATCTGGTCCGACGCGCTTTCCAGTCGCCGGAACGCCTCGCCGTCCTCGGGATTGACGCGCAGCAGCTCGCTCGCAAAAGCGAGTTCGTCGCGCGCGCTTCGCGTCAGGCCGCGGCTGACGCCACGCCACCCGCTGACCTGCCGCTGCACGACATCGAGCGCCGCTCCGGTGGGCTCTTCGCTCGCGCGTTGCACGCGCACGGCGAGGCGGCTTTGCGCGATATCCGTCGCGCCGCCGACGGCTGCCCGATAGCCGAACATCGCGAGCGCCGCCTTGATCAGCACCGCCTGGCTCGCGAGGTAGCCGCCGTCCATGACGCCCCAGCGCAGGCTCGCGTACGTGCCGGTCGCGCCCGCGACGATCACGCCCGCGCTCTTGTACGCCGCGCGCCGGAGCTCTTTGCCGCTCATGCCGGTCAGCGTCGGATTGCCGTGGATTTCGCCGGGCTGCACGTCATAGCGCGCGTCGCGATTGACGGCGGTCTCATGAAACAGGCCGCCCTGTGGATTGATCACGGGGACGCCGCCCGACAGCATTTCCGCCGGAATGTGGCCGTTGCCGATGGCGGCGCGAAGCATGCGGGCAGGCGCGACGATGCGATATAGCACGGGCAGGCCGGGCGCGTTCCCGTCATCGGCGCGTTGGGCGAATTCTTCGTTGAAAAGCCGGGTGGCTTCGCCGCGCGCGCCGGTGATATCCGCCCAGATGCGCGTGTTGCCGGCAAGGCTCAAGCCCGCGCCGTGCGGGCCCAGGCTTTGCTGAAGCGGCACATCCGACGAAGCGAACGCGACCACGTCACGCCGCGGTCCGCTCCAGAAGCCGCCGTCGTCGCTGCGCACAAGGCGTATGCGCTCACGCAGCGGCGTGCGCGGCGGCACGTAGCGCGGGCCGGCCTGGGTCAGGAAAAACCATTGCGCCTCCTCCACTTCGGTAATCCGATGCGGGCGCCTGCCGGTGCCGCCGCGCGCGAGCCGCAGCGCGCGATCCATCAGATCCTCCAGTTCCTCGGCCGTTGCCGGCCCGCTCGGCTCGGGCCGCGTCAGGTCCGCCGCCGCAGGGACGGTTTCGACGAGCCCGCGCTCGCCGCCCGCCACGGCGATCTCGGTGACCGGTGCGGACTCCGCGCCGGCGTTCGCACTGCGCGCGGCATCGGCGGCCGCCTGAGCGGCGGGCTGCGAGCGCACGAACAGTTCACGCAGACTCGCGTCCTGCGCCGCGGACAGGCCCTCGGGAAGACGCAGCAACTCGCGGCTGCGCGCATTGCCAAAGAACCCGTCGTGGCCGGGAGGCTGGCTCGCGTAATGCGTCTGCAGCGCGGCGCGGCGCAGGGCGAACTCATCGGCGATTTCGTCGGTTTCGAGCGGCACCTGGATCGTGTTCGCCGGATCGAGCGGGACCATGTCTCTGAGCGCGTACCAACCCTCCTCCACGGCTTCGACGACGGGTGGCGCGTTGCCGCCATGCGTCGCGGCGAATGCGCGCGCGGCCTCGTGAGCGATCCGGCTGGCCTTGTCGTGCGCGGGATGGATGCGTGGATCGGTCGAGGTCGTCAGGATCGCCGCATATTCGTGGTTCGCCAGTTTCTCCTCGAGCAGCTCGTTGATTTTCCGGCGATCCCACGAGGCCTTGATTCCGTAATCGACCGTGTTGCGTGCGACGCGAAACGGATTGAAATCAGGGTTGTCCATCACCGTCACGGTCAGGTTGGTGCTATTGCCGCCTAGTTCTTTCCAGAAACCCACCGTCTCTTTCACGCGGATGCGTCCATAGGCTTGCGGATCGGTTTCCTCCTTCCCGGTCGCGTCGTATTTCGGCTCGGGAATGCCCTTGCTCGACAGGCTGAACATGGTGCCGCCGTTGCCCTTCGTCAGATACACGACGTCGACGTGAATGCCCTGCGCCAGCAGCCGTCTGAGCGAGCCGGAAAACAGCGACTCGTCATCGGGATGCGCGAGGACGACCAGCACCCGCTTCGGGTCCGGGCGTTCTTCCGGCGACGGCAGGCGCGCACTCTCCGCGGTTGCGGCAGGGTGGTCACTCGCCGCTTGAGCGCCGGCTTGCGCGCGATGAGGCAATACATTCGGAAGAGCCGCCGGTCGCGATGCGCGGGGCGGCGGCGCATCGCTGTCGTTGTTGTTGTCTCTGTCGCTATCGTTGTTGCTGTTTTGCCGGAAGCGCACGGTCGCGGAACGTTGCGCGTGCGTGTCGGAAAAATACGGCGCGAGAAACTCGTGCGCGGCGCGGGCCGGGCGTGGAATGGGCACCGCGGGCGGATCGAAAGAAGAAGAAGAAGAAGCGGAAGGTTCCGTGCCGGCGGGAACGGACGGTTGAGCGTCGGGGCCGCGAACAGTCGACATATCGGTCCTCGCAAGGTTCGCGGACGACGCCTGTCGAAGCCGCGCGGCAGGCTCGCACGGCGTGGATGTCGCCCGCCGGATGAACGGGATTCAGCGTGTTGCCCTGGTTCCGTCTCCGCCATTGCGCTCGGGGCTGTCGTGGCTGCCCTGAATCCGCGCGGTCCGCGCAACACTCGATGCTCCGAGCGTATCGAGTGGATGGCGCGATACCGCGTTGCGACCGAAGGCATCGATGTGCATGCGAACGTCGCCAGAATTCAGAGCAACGCCCAATCCGCCGTGTCAGCTCGATCCGCGTCTTAGCCGGCTCAATCGCTCTCGTAACGTCGGAACAGGCGTGATCGCGGATGGACGCGGCGCATGCGCTGAAGAGGGGGCAGCCCTAGCCGGCTTGACGTCGGGTTTTGTGCCTGAATTCGCCGAATCGTTATCAGGCAGTGCGTCGAGTTGCGGCGATGCGCTTCGCGCGGTAGGCGTCACCTGCCCGCCTGCGGTGCCGGAATCCTCGTCTCTTTTCTTCGCATCCTTCGCGACTGCGTCAACGTATTGCATCGCGGGCAGCATGCTCGTCAGTTTGTGCGGTATCCAACTCATCTCGTGACCTCTCCTGTTTTCGTATCGGGACGCCTATGGAACCCGAAAACGGGAACCGCGGCTGACGCTGAACGAAGACGTCGTCGATCGAACGAAGAACAGGCGAGGCCCGACGTCGCAATGGGAGACACCGCGCTCGCAAGAGCACCGGGGACGATTCATGGGCAGTGCCGGCCTATCTTCCCGCCCGCTGATCGGACGGGTTTGCGCGGCGGCGAATTCTCAGCGCCGCCAGCGAACCACGGCGTGCTTGCAATGCGTTCTCTTACACCAACGCCTTGCCGGATTCCGCGTCAGCCGCCGAGTTCTTTCGCTGAAAAAAAGCGGGGATTTTATGACCCAATGCGATGCACGGCTTCTCAAGCAAAAACCACGATAGAACCGCAAGAAGAAGCGCGCATACAAACGTCATCGCCTGATTGCCATGTATTCCCGACTTCGGAAATAGATTGGCGAAAGTATTCTGGATCGGCCATCCGAATACGTAGACGCCGTATGAGAAATCACCAGGCAGCCGAATCGCTTTCACGACGCGAAGCGACATGACCCATAGGGCTGTCATGAGAAAGGCGAGGCAGAACGCGTATTCGAACGCGGGACCATGTCTCACCGCGAACGCGATGAGCGCGACGCCGATGCAAAGCCGCCCGTCTATCCGCACGCGATCCTTGTAGAGTGCGAGCAGCGCGCCAAATGCAAAAAATGCGGGGAGGCGTCCACCCGCATTGACGTTGGACAAACCTATCGCGGTGATGCTTTCCGGCCGGATCAGGCAGACGGCGATCACCGTCACAAGCACTGCGGCAGCTATCGGCTTGTAGCGAAACAGGCCGCACATGCCGGCGCCGAGCAGTAGCGCGTACAGCATCAGTTCGTATTTGATGGTCCAGATCGAACCGTTTGCATGCGGATATAACGCGTGATCGAACACGCCCGGCAACAGGTATTCGTTGTAGGGATGCAAGAGCACATGGACGAGTTCGGCCCGGTGATGGAAGTAATCCGACGTCGACAGCGACGTGAGCGCCGGCCCCATCACGACGATCGTCGCCACGGACGCGGCGATCAACAGCGGGAAAATACGGAAAACGCGGGCCGAGGCGAAACGAATTGCACTGGGCTTTGAAAGCCAGCTATTGGTAACGAGGATGCCGCTCAGAAAGAAAAAGAACTTGACCGCAAGCGAGCCGGAATAATCGAAGCCCAGCAGATTTTGAATGGGATCGTCGACGCCCGGGACGGGAACCAGCCTGTATCCGTGGCCCCAGATGACGGCGGCCGCGGCGATCAATCGAAGCAGGTCGGCGTTGTTATTGCCACGGCGAAGCAATTGGTCAAGCGTCATGATCCGTATCTTCCCGGTGCCGACCGCACGTTAGCGCGTTGAAAAGAAAAACGGGCCAGGAGGCCCGTTTTCATTGATGTGATGTCCTGGCGGAGAGACGGGGATTCGAACCCCGGATAGGCTATTAACCTATACACGCTTTCCAGGCGTGCGACTTAAACCGCTCATCCATCTCTCCGGCGGGGAGCCGAATTATAGCAAACTTCACGCCCCGCGCCACTCCTCTCCGGAAAGCCGGTCAGGGATGCCGGATGTAATCCACCAGCGCCCGCGTATACGCATCCGGTTTCCGATCCACCAGACTCACGCCGATCGCCACCAGAAAGCCAGCCGGCACCCCGAACACACCCGAACTGATCGGCTCGATGCCGAACCATCGCGCGCCCGCGAAACCCGTCAACTGCGTGAAGAACGGGTACGTCGAGACGATGTAATAGATGCACACCACCAGCCCCGCCACCATGCCCGCCACCGCGCCAAGCCGCGTGGTGCGCTTCCAGAAGACCCCCAGCACCAGCACCGGAAAGAGGCTCGAGGCCGCCAGCGAAAACGCCGCGCCCACCAGAAACAGAATGTTCCCCGTATTGAGCGACGCCACATACGACGCGAACAGCGCCACCCCCAACAGCAGAATCTTTGAAATCGTCACGCGCCGCTGACTCGATGCGCCAGGATCGACCATGTGGTAATACACGTCGTGCGATAGCGCATTGGCGATCGTCAGCAGCAAGCCGTCCGCGGTCGAGAGCGCCGCGGCCAGCGCGCCCGCGGCGATCAGCCCGGACATCACATACGGCAGCCCCGCGATTTCAGGCGCGGCGAGCACGACCATATCCGGCTGCATCTGAATCTCGCTCCAGCGCACGATGCCGTCGCCGTTCGTATCGGCGAGACTGATCAGGCTCGGCTCGACCTTGCGCCATTGCGTGACCCACTGCGGCAGATCGGCAAAGTGATGGCCGACCAGGTTGGTCAATATCTCGTACTTGATGAGCACGGCCAGCACGGGCACGGTCAGATAAAACAGCGCGACGAAGAACAGTGTCCAGCCGACCGAGCGTCGCGCGGACGCCACCGAGGTCGTCGTGTTGTAGCGCGTGAGGATATGCGGCAGGCTCGCCGTGCCGAGCGACAGGCACAGCAGCAGCGAAAGAAAATTGCGCTCGTGCGTGCGCCGCTCGTCGGCGCTCGCGCTGGGAAACGGTTCATGCATCGGCACCGGCGCGGCCGCGCGCATCAGCATTTCGTCGCGGCGCTGACTCCACACGACCTGCGCGGCGGCGGCATCGCGGGGAAAACGTTCGAGCGCCTTCTCGCGCTCCTTGATCTCGCGCAGCGGACCGTTGCGGCGGCGCAAGTCCGCGACTTCCTGCACGAGACGCTGCTTCTCGTCGACGAACGATTGCGGCAACGTATCGAGCCGCACCTGCATCAGCGCGGCGCGCCGCCGGTAATCGTCGCGCACGGTCTGTTCGAGCGGCGCGTCGCGCACCTGTTTCTCGAGACCTTCCACGCGCTGCATCAAGTGCCCGTAGTTGAATTGCGGGAACCAGCCGAGGCCCTCCTTGTGCGCGATCATCGACACGGGAATCAGGATCGCCGCGATCAGGATGATGTATTGCGCGACCTGGGTCCACGTCACCGCCCGCATGCCGCCGAGAAACGAGCACACCAGAATGCCGGCGAGTCCACAGAAAATGCCGACTGTGAAATCCACGCCGATAAAGCGCGTCGCGATCAATCCGACGCCCTGGAGCTGCGCGACCAGATAGACGAACGAGCACAGGATCGCCGCCAACGCGGCGAGGCCGCGCACCGCGTTGCTCGAAAAGCGCGTGCCGAGGAAATCGGGAATCGTGTAGCGCGCGAGCTTGCGCACGTACGGCGCGAGCAGGAACGCGACGAGGCAATAGCCGCCGGTCCAGCCCATCACATACGCGAGACCGTCGTAGCCGGTCGCATAGATCGAACCGGCGAGACCGATGAACGAGGCGGCCGAGAGCCAGTCGGCGGCCGTCGCCATGCCGTTGAAGGCGGACGGCACGCGCCGCCCCGCGACGTAATATTCGACGAGGTCGGACGTGCGCGACAGCAAGCCGATCACCGCGTACACCGCGATCGGCACGAACAGGAACACATAGCCGATCCACACGCCGGGGCCGGTGCTGCGCTCGATGCGCCACATCACATAGATGAATAGCAGGAAGCCGAGCGTATAGAACGCGTAGGAGCGGATCAGCCGGTTCGCGAGCTTCATCGGCTCGGTATCCGGGCGTCGGCGCCGGGACGAACGTCGGCATCGGCGCTGGCACGGACATCCGCGTCGAATGCGCGTTGCAGACGGCGGTCGGCACGCTGCATCAGCACGATATACACGACGATGAGCGCCAGGTAGATCAGAATCGCCCCTTGCGCGCCGAAGTAAAAAGGCAGCCTGAAGCCGTCGACGCGCACATGCGCCAACGCCGGCGCAACCAGCGGCAACACGAACGACACCGTGAAGCCCAGCGTCATCAATGTCGCGATCAACGCGAGATTGAAGCGCCAATAGCTTTGATGCGCGCGCGCCATCGCCGCCGAGACCGTGGGCGGTTCGGGCGCGGGATTCAGCGGAACATGAGAGGAGTGGTGCGGCGCGGCCATGCGCCTATGTATCAAAAAGCCACCGGGCAGGCAATCGGGATTGTCCGCGCGGTGGCTTTAACGGCCTGGTTCAAGCGGTCGGCGCCTGGGGCAAGAGCAAGGGCGCTTAGTCCTGTACGCCCTCGCCCGAAGCCCCGGCAAACCCAAGCTCAGAGCGACTCGCCGAGCTGATCGAGAATCGCCGGGTTCTCCAGCGTGGACACATCCTGGGTGATGGCCTCGCCTTTCGCAAGCGAGCGCAGCAGGCGGCGCATGATCTTGCCCGAACGCGTCTTCGGCAGATTCTCGCCGAAGCGGATGTCCTTGGGCTTGGCGATCGGACCGATCTCCTTGCCGACCCAGTTGCGCAGTTCGTTGGCGAGCTTCACCGCTTCCTCGCCTTCCGGACGCGCGCGCTTGAGCACGACGAACGCGCATACGGCTTCGCCGGTCGTCGCATCGGGACGGCCCACCACGGCCGCTTCAGCCACCAGCGGATTGGACACCAGCGCCGATTCGATCTCCATCGTGCCGAGACGGTGGCCCGACACGTTGAGCACGTCGTCGATGCGGCCCATGATCGTGAAGTAGCCGGTTTCCTTGTCGCGCACCGCGCCGTCGCCGGCGAGATACAGCGTGCCGCCCAGTTCCTCGGGGAAGTAGCTCTTCTTGTAGCGGTCCGGATCGCCCCAGACGTTGCGCAGCATCGACGGCCACGGACGCTTCACCACCAGAATGCCGCCCTGCCCGTTCGGCACGTCCTGGCCGGTTTCGTCGACGACCGCCGCCATGATGCCCGGCAGCGGCAGCGTGCACGAACCCGGCACGAGCGGCGTGGCGCCCGGCAGCGGCGTGATCATGTGGCCGCCGGTTTCGGTCTGCCACCACGTATCGACGATCGGGCAGCGCCCGCCGCCGACGTTCTCGTGATACCACACCCACGCTTCGGGATTGATCGGCTCGCCGACCGTGCCGATGATGCGCAGCGACGACAGGTCATAGCTTTTCGGATGCACTTTCTCGTCGGCTTCGGCGGCCTTGATCAGCGAGCGGATCGCGGTGGGCGCGGTATAGAACAGCGAGACCTTGTGCCTGGCGATCATGTCCCAGAAGCGGCCGGCGTTCGGATAAGTGGGCACGCCTTCGAACACGACCTGGGTGCCGCCGAGCGTCAACGGACCATACGTGATGTAGCTATGGCCGGTGATCCAGCCGATGTCGGCGGTGCACCAGAACACGTCCGTGGACTTCCAGTCGAAGGTCCACTTCATGGTCTGCGCGGCCCACAGCAGATAGCCGCCGGTGCTGTGCTGCACGCCCTTGGGTTTGCCCGTCGAGCCGGAGGTGTAGAGAATGAAGAGCGGATGCTCGGCGCCGACCCACTCGGGCGGGCATTGATCGGATTCGGCTTGCGCGATCTCGTGCATCCACAAATCGCGGCCTTCGTTCCATGCGATCTTGCCGCCGGTGCGCTTGTACACGATCACGCTCTTGACCGCTTCGCAGCCGCCCATCGCGAGGGCTTCGTCGGCGATGTTCTTGAGCGGCAGGGCCTTGCCGCCGCGCATCTGTTCGTCGGACGTGATGAGCGCGACGGCGCCCACGTCGACCAGCCGCTCGTTCAGCGACTTCGACGAGAAGCCGCCGAACACGACCGAGTGCGTGGCGCCGATGCGCGCGCAAGCCTGCATCGCGACGATGCCTTCGATCGACATGGGGATGTAGATCACGACACGGTCACCCTTCTTCACGCCGCGCTTTTTCAGCGCGTTCGCAAAGCGCGATACGCGTTGCAGCAGTTCCTGATAGGTGATGTTGGTGACGGTGCCGTCGTCGGCTTCGAAAATGATCGCGACGCGCTCACCATTGCCGGCTTCGACGTGACGGTCGAGGCTGTTATACGACGCATTCAGCTGGCCGTCTTCGAACCACGTATAGAACGGCGCGTTCGACTCGTCGAGCACCTTGGTGAAAGGCGTGTTCCAGCTTAGCGTCTCGCGAGCGAGGCGCCCCCAGAAACCTTCGTAATCGCGTTCCGCTTCGGCGGCGAGCGCCCGGTACGCGTCCATGCCGGAGACGGCCGCACCAGCCGCGGCTTCAGCGGAGGGCGGGAAAACACGGCGTTCCTGAAGAACCGATTCAATCGCAGACATCGACAACCCCTTGGTGAAGATGAAACGTAAAACCTGTGCCGGCGCGCCGTTGGCACGCCCTGTCATGTCGACGCCGCGCTCGGGGAATCGATGCGCGGCGCGCTGTCTCCAACCCTCGCGCGCCGATCGACGATCGTCGCGCCGCGGTCCGTTGCCGGCATCGTCATTCATGTGGCAACACCACATGAATGCGTGCGACGCGCGTCCCGCTCTCGTGCTCAAACATAAACGCTGCAACTTACCGGCCACTTACGCGAGGCGCGCCGGCTTGCCCGCGAAAACCCTTAGACGGTTCGCACGGCGCATTCAATGCAGCCCAACGGATGCGCAACGCATGCTACGCGTCAGGCCGCATTCATGCGCTCGAACCCGCAAGGACGAGCACGCCATCACGCTCGCCCGCGCGGCCTCTCACAATCCTAACTGAACTAGCCGCTCCGACTCCAGCTTGAATCGCGATTCCTGGCTTCGCATGACCTCGGCGGCAATTCGGAATCGGCAAATAGCGCGTCGAGTTTGTCCGCGTCGCTTTGTTCGCGCCGCCGCGCTTCATGATAGCGATGGCCGTAGTGTGCTGTAGTGTGGCCGCTGTCGCGCATGGCAAAGCTGCGCCAGGTCAAGCGCGATGAATGGCTCGATCTGTTTCCGCAGGCGCGGGCCACTATCCTCGGGTTTACGCTAGCGATGCTGAGCGGCGTGCGGCACGCTAGTAGCGCCGCGAATGCCCGCGGCGATCCGCGGCATCGTTTTCCCCGGCAAGCAGCCCGCGCTCGCGCATGACATCCCGCTCGTCTGCGGTATCGCCGGCATCGGCCTGGCGAGCCTGAATGGCAAGCGGCGCCCCGCCCTCCGCAATGCAGCAAATTCAGCCGACGCTGTACAATAGCGCGCCTGACGCGAGCTTCATCGGCCCGCCGGGGCCGCGCCGCGCCGTCTATCCCTGGTTTGCCTGCCTGATTCGGGCGCGTGGTTCGCGCGACGGGTCGGCGCCCTGGTCCGTGTTCCGTCACCTGCGTTTCATCCGACTCTTGCCTATGTCCGCTTCGCGACCCGACTCCGCCTTTCAGCGCCGCCGCATGGCGCCGCTCCCCGCCGTCATCTTCATGAGCCGCTGGCTGCAGGTGCCGCTCTATCTGGGCCTGATCGTGGCCCAGGGCGTCTACGTCGTGCTCTTTCTGAAGGAAGTCTGGCATCTCGTCTCGGCGTCGTTGACGCTCGACGAAACCAACATCATGCTGGTCGTGCTCGGCCTCATCGACGTGGTGATGATCTCGAACCTGCTGATCATGGTGATCGTCGGCGGGTATGAAACCTTCGTGTCGCGCCTGGGCGTCGAGGGTCATCCCGACGAGCCGGAATGGCTCGATCACGTGAACGCCGGCGTGCTGAAGGTGAAGCTGTCGATGGCGCTGATCAGCATCTCGTCGATCCATCTGTTGAAGACCTTCATCAGCCCCGACCAGAATACGACGCACGCGATCATGTGGCAGGTGATCATTCACGTCGCGTTCCTCGTCTCGGCGCTCGTCATGGCATTCGTCGACCGCCTGACCACGCATACGCATCCCAAGCATTTTCAGGAACCCGTGGCGCTGCACGCCGTGGGTTCGACCGGTTCCACTCCCATGAAAGCGCACGACTGACCGCACTGCCCTGCGAACAGAAAAAAGCGCACCGTCCCCCACTGAGCTAGCCATGACCGTCATCAAACAGGAAGATCTGATTCAGAGCATTGCCGATTCGCTTCAGTACATCAGCTACTACCATCCGCTCGACTACATCCAGGCCCTGGGCCGCGCGTACGAACTCGAACAGAGCCCGGCCGCGAAAGACGCGATCGCGCAGATCCTCACCAACAGCCGCATGTGCGCGGAAGGCAAGCGCCCGATCTGCCAGGACACCGGCATCGTCACGGTATTCGTGAAGGTCGGCATGGACGTGCGTTGGGACGGCGCGACGATGGGCGTCACCGACATGATCAACGAAGGCGTGCGCCGCGGTTATCTGAACCCGGACAACGTGCTGCGCGCGTCGATCGTCAGTCCGCCGGAAGGCGCGCGTAAGAACACGAAAGACAACACGCCGGCCGTGATCCACTACGAGATCGTGCCGGGCGATAAAGTCGACGTGCAGGTCGCGGCCAAGGGCGGCGGCTCCGAGAACAAGTCGAAGTTCGCGATGCTGAATCCGTCGGACTCGATCGTCGACTGGATCCTCAAGACCGTGCCGACCATGGGCGCGGGCTGGTGCCCGCCGGGCATGCTCGGCATCGGCATCGGCGGCACCGCCGAAAAGGCGATGGTGATGGCGAAGGAATCGCTGATGGATCCGATCGACATTCAGGACGTGATCGCACGCGGCCCGAAAGACTGGATCGAGGAACTGCGCGTGGAACTGCACGAGAAGGTCAACGCGCTCGGCATCGGCGCACAAGGTCTCGGCGGTCTCGCCACCGTGCTCGACGTGAAGATCATGGCCGCGCCGACGCACGCCGCGTCCAAGCCGATCGCGATCATCCCGAACTGCGCGGCCACGCGTCACGCGCACTTCACGCTCGACGGCTCGGGCGTCGCCAGGCTCGAAGCGCCGTCGCTCGACGCATGGCCGAAAGTGCAGTGGGAACCGAATACGGAAACCAGCAAGCGCGTCGACCTGAACACGCTGACGCCGGAAGAAGTCGCGGGCTGGAAGCCGGGCCAGACGCTGCTGTTGTCGGGCAAGATGCTGACGGGCCGCGACGCGGCGCACAAGCGCATCGCCGACATGCTGGCCAAGGGCGAAAAGCTGCCGGTCGACTTCACCAACCGCGTGATCTACTACGTCGGCCCGGTCGATCCGGTGCGCGACGAAGCAGTCGGCCCGGCGGGTCCGACCACCGCCACGCGCATGGACAAGTTCACCGAGACGATGTTGTCGCAAACCGGCCTGATTTCGATGATCGGCAAGGCGGAGCGCGGCCCGGTCGCCATCGAGGCGATCAAGAAGCACAAGGCCGCGTATCTGATGGCCGTGGGCGGCGCCGCGTATCTCGTGTCGAAGGCGATTCGCAGCGCCAAGGTCCTCGCATTCGAAGACCTCGGCATGGAAGCGATCTACGAATTCGACGTGCAGGACATGCCGGTGACGGTCGCCGTCGATTCGAACGGCACCTCCGTGCACCAGACCGGCCCGAAGGAATGGCAGGCGAAGATCGGCAAGATTCCGGTCGCGACGGTTTGATTCGCCTGTAGCGCCTGTCATGTTTTTGAAAAAGCCGGGGCTCGCAGTCCCGGCTTTTTCATTGCCGCGCGAGGCGGGACGCGTGATGCCGGGGACAATGTCAAAAGATGCTTCTGTTCCCTTGGCTTTTTCAGGCGTGGCGTTTATTGTTGTTGGAAATTCAAAGTCCCCATAAGGAATCACCATGCAAGGCGACAAGAAAGTCATCGAGTATCTGAATGCTCAACTGAAAAACGAGCTCACCGCCATCAATCAGTACTTCCTGCATGCGCGGATGTACAAGCACTGGGGCCTCGATAAGCTCGGCAAGCATGAATACGACGAATCCATCGGTGAAATGAAACACGCCGACTGGCTCATCGAACGTATTTTCATGCTCGACGGCCTGCCGAATCTGCAAGACCTGCACAAGCTGCTGATCGGCGAGGAGACCAAGGAAATCCTCGAATGCGATTTGAAGCTCGAGCAGATTTCACAGTCCACGTGTAAGGAAGCGATCGCCTATTGCGAATCGGTTCGCGATTTCATCTCGCGCGAAATCTTCACCAAGATTCTCGACGACACGGAAGAACATATCGACTGGCTAGAAACGCAACTGGATCTGATCGACAAGGTCGGCATTCAAAACTATCAGCAAACCGGCATGGGTTCGATCGAGTCCTGATCGAACCAAGCTGAACCAGCGCGCGCGTCGGCTCGTGAGACCGTTCATGCGAGTGAACCTACGCCGCGCGGGCGATATACTTGCGCACTTCCCCGTTCTCTCGAGTCTCACTTGACCGCCGTGCCACGCGTGTCCTCTTCGCCTATGTCCGCGGAATCAACGTCTCCGAATGCTTCGGCTAGCGTTTCCAATGCCGGCTCACACGCGCCGGTCGGCATTTTCGATTCGGGTCTGGGTGGTTTGTCTGTGTTGCGGGCGGTTCGCGCCCAACTGCCCGACGAGGCGATTCTGTATGCCGCCGACTCGCTCTACGCACCCTACGGCGAGCGCGACGACGATTTCATCGCCGACCGTACCCTCGCGATCGGCGAATGGCTCGTCAAGCAAGGCGCGAAAGCCTTGGTGGTTGCCTGTAATACGGCGACCGCGCAGTCGATCGCGCTGGTGCGCGAAAAGCTGCCGATTCCCCTGGTGGGCGTCGAACCGGGCGTCAAGCCGGCCGCGCTGCAGTCCAAAACCCGCGTCGCCGGCGTGCTCGCCACGCAAGTGACATTGCGTAGCGCGCGCTTCCAGGCGCTGCTCGAACGCTACGCTTCCGATTGCCGTTTTCTCTGCCAGCCGGGCCACGGGCTCGTGCAGGCGGTGGAGCGCTGCGATGTCGGGTCCGACGAATTGCGCGCGCTCTTGCGCGGCTACCTGCAGCCCATGCTCGACGCCGGCGCCGATACGCTGGTGCTCGGCTGCACCCACTATCCGTTTCTCGATGCGGCGATCCGCGACATCGTCGGTGACCGGCTGATGCTGATCGACACGAGCGTCGCTATCGCGCGCCAATTGGAACGCGTGCTGGAACAGCATGGCCTGCGCGCTCCGCCGCAAGGCGCTGGATCGGTTCCGCCCCGTTTTTATTCGACCGGCGACGGTACCCATCAACAACAACTCGCCGCCACGCTGCTGCATATCGACACAACGGTCGAACAGGTGTCGATCCCCTCGCCCCGTACGGCAGCGCCAGATTCCCAAGCCGCCTGAACGTCGCTAGTGCGCCGAGGCGCGCCACGCGGCTCACCTCGGCATTTTGAGCGGATTCGGACGTTTTTCCGTCCTTGGACCATTCACGCCGCATAGCGCCCTCCGACGCGAAACCCTTCTAACAATCTGGTTTTGTTACAAAAAAACGCGCAGGGTGCTTGCCAAATGGGCCGAACAAAATGATAATAATTCGCATTAACGTTAGCTATGACGCCCACCATGATTGTCTGTGTCTGCAAGTCTGTTTCTGACCGAACGATCCGTGCTTCGATCGCGGAAGGCGTCGATTCATTCGACGAACTGCAGTTCGAGTTAGGCGTCGCTTCGTGCTGTGGCAAATGCGCCGATTCCGTCCGTGACGTCATGATGCAAAGCGGCGTGTGCGCAAGCCGCTGCGGCGTGGAGCACCATTCGCAGGCGGTCCCGCTGACGTTTTACGAACGCAAGGCGGCCTGAGTCGAGATTGCGAGGCGCGGCCCGAGCCGCGCCTTGCTGCTTCGCCCGTTTCGTTGGTGCTTTTCCCCTTAACCCACTGCCGTCAGCAAGCCAGTATCCGTACCAGCCAGCTACCCCGCTCACCATCAAATGGAGTTCGAGATGGAATTGCTGATTGGTTTCGTGACTACCTTGTTCATTTCGCTGCTGATCTTCCGAACATGACGATGTCTTGTCTGAGGCGCTGTACCGACAGCGCGCCGCCACGCTAACATGCAGGCCTCGCATACCGTTTCAGCCGGCGCCTCGCCGGCATCACCCAACCGAATGAATTCCCGCGTCCTGACCGCGACCGCCATGGTTGCGGCGATTCACGTCGCTCTGCTTGCCGTCGTGCTGACGCTGCGCCATGACCCCGTCGTGCAGCCGCAACTCGAATCGCGCGTCATGACCGCGCAATTGCTGCCACCGGCACCGGTCGCCGCGCCCGTCGCGGTGCAATCGGTCGCCCCGCCGCCGCCCACGCCCACGCCGCCCGTGCGCACGAAGCCGAAGGTCCAGCCGAAACCGACGCCAACGCCCAAGCCGGCGCCTACACCGTTGCCGCAGGCCGCCACGCCATCGCCCACGCCTGTCGCGGCTGCCGATCCGACGCCGCCCGCGCCCCCGGCACCCGCCGCGCCGCCCGCTCAGGCCGCGCCGGCAATCTCGCGCCAGACGATGGAAATCACCGCGCCGAAGAACGTCTCGCACCTCGACTGCAACATCGCCAAGCCCGACTATCCATCGCTCTCGAAGCGCCGCGGCGAAACGGGCACCGCGTATGTGAAGTTCGTGGTCGGCCTGACCGGCAAGCTCGAAAACATCGAACTGAAAAAGAGCAGCGGCTTCAGCCGTCTCGACGACGCCGCGCTCGCCGCCGTGCACGCGAGCGCCTGCAAGCCTTATCTCGAGAACGGCCAGCCAATTCGCGCTGCGTACACTCAGCCTTACGACTTCAATCTGAACGATTGAAGCAGATTTCAAAAAAGGAATGGCAATGCAAAACTACGGATTGGCGCACGTGTGGGCGCAAGGGGATTTCGTGACGCGCGGCATCGCGCTCGCGCTGTTGATCATGTCGGTGCTGTCGTGGAGCGTGATCGTCATCAAGGGCTGGAACGTGATGCGTCTGAACCGTCTCACGAAGAACGCCGAGCAGGCGTTCTGGCACTCGGACGATCTCGCCGACGGCGTGAAGAAGCTCGGCGCCGGTTCGTCGACGCCGCAGGACAATCCGTTCCTCGCGCTGGCGCTGTCGGGCCAGGAGGCAGCCGACCACCATCATCAAACGCAGCCGCATCTGCACGATCGCATGGACGTGTCGGACTGGGTCACGCGCTGCCTGAAAGACACGATGGATGAAAGCGTCGCGCGCATGCAAAGCGGTCTCGCGATTCTCGCTTCCATCGGCAGCACGGCGCCGTTCGTCGGCCTGTTCGGCACGGTGTGGGGTATCTATCACGCGCTGCTGGCGATCGGCGCGAGCGGCCAGTCGTCGATCGATCAGGTGGCGGGGCCGGTCGGCGAAGCGCTCATCATGACCGCATTCGGTCTGTTCGTCGCGATTCCGGCGGTGCTCGGCTACAACGCCTTGACGCGTGCCAACAAGGCGATCGTCGCCAAGCTGAGCCGCTTCGCACACGGCCTGCACGCATTCTTCGTGACGGGCGCGCGCCTGTCGTCGTCGCGACGTGGCGACGGTCTGCGCCTCGCCACGCGCGCCAACTGATCGACGAGGCATTCCGATGGCAATGAGCCCTTTCGCCGGCGACGATGACGACGGCTTGATGAATGAAATCAACATGACGCCGCTCGTCGACGTGATGCTGGTTCTCCTGATCGTGTTCATGGTGACGATTCCGGTGATCCGTCACGCGGTCAAAATCGATCTGCCGCATGCCAGCAGTCAGAAGGAAGACACCAAGCCCGCACAGGTAACGGTCGCCGTCGACGCGGACGGCAATGTGTTGTGGAACGACAGGAAGGTCGACGACGCGGCGTTGCGCGTGAAAATTGCAGAGGCCGCGCAAGCGAACCCGCAACCTGAACTCCATCTGGATGCGGATCGTAAAGTGCCGTATGAGAAAGTGGCCGAAGTGATGTCGGCGGCGCAAGCCGGCGGCCTCACCAAGATTGGTTTCGTTACGCAGCCGAAAGGAAAGTAAGCGAGGAAGTAGCGCTCACCTTGCAGAAAATCCCTTAAAACAGGGGCTAAAAGTAAAAGGCCTTCATCGTCAGATGAAGGCCTTTTTTTGTGCGCACTCGGCGCCTTCGGGCGGCGGGATCATTTGCCATTAGTCGAGGACCGATAGCTCGAATCATCGCATGCGACAGCCGTGTTCAACACGGACAGCGCGGTCAGCCCTATCAGGCCCGCTATGATAGCGGCCATGAGTTTCCGCATAAGAGACTCCTTAGCGAAGGGATTTCACTATAGGCCTGTGACCGCAAGCGTTCAAGCAAAGCGCCATTGAAAGTACTCATGACAAGCCGCGCTTAAATGCTAAAAGCGATGCTCGAAGGCTTAGCGGGCTATGAGGTAACCGCGAGCGCCGGCTGTGCCGCGGCGTTTTTCTCCTCTCTTACCGGACACTCACCCGTGACGTGCTTGCCGTCGTCCGGATCGAGCATCTCGACCAGATAATCGACAAAAGCACGCACGGCCGGCACCATCCCCTGCCGCGAGACGAATACCGCGTACAACTGCGGCGTCGGGAAAGTCCAGCCCGGCATCACGGGCGACAATTGCCCCGCACGCAACGATGCGCCGTACATCATCTCCGGCAGCGCGGCGATGCCGACGCCGGCCAGCACCGCCTCACGTATCGTCATCAGATCGGCGGTCACGAGACGCGGCTCGTGTTCATGCGCATGACGTGTGCCGTCCGGCGCGATCAGGTTGTAGACGTGGCGTCCGTCGCCGGTCGGCACGTCGAGGGTTTCAAAACGATTCAGGTCGGCCGGCAACAGCGGCGGCGCATTCTGCTGCAACAGGCTCGGGGCGCCCACCAGCATCTGCTGCGTACGCCACAACGGCCGCACCACGATGTTCGCGCTTTCCGGCGGATCGGAACGCACGCGCAGCGCGACATCGATCGAATCCTCGAACAGGTCGATCACGCGGTTCGTCACTCGCATCACCACGCGTACTTCCGGAAAGCGGTGCATGAATTCGGGCAGGATTTGCGACAGGATGGTCTGCGAAACCGTGACCGGCACGCTCACCCGCACCGTGCCGCGCGGCGACGAGCGCAATTGCTGCACGACGTTGACGGCTGCTTGCGCCTCGCTCAGCATCGCCTGACAGTGCTGATAGAAGAGCTGGCCGGCTTCGGTCAGCGCCAGCTTGCGTGTGGAACGCTGTAACAGACGCACGCCCAACGACGCCTCAAGTTCGGTCAGCCGGCGCGATAGGCGTGACTTGGAGATCCCCAGCACGCGCTCGGCGGCGGAAAAACCACCGTGTTCGACGACCTGGGAGAAGTACATCAGGTCATTCAGGTTGTGTGAATCGATCTTCATCTCATCGTTCCATTAATAGAACAATCAATTGCATGACGGCGGCTGGCACCCCTAAAAACGGTCCCTATAATAGCTCCATGTTTCAAAAATAGCGCTATTCCCATTTTTCGAGGTGACATTTGATGAGCACGACACGCACGATCGAACGGACGTATCCGGCCGTTCGCACGACCGAGGGCGGGGGCTTCATCGTCCACCGTCCGTTCCCGACCCGCATGCTGATGGATTTCGATCCGTTCCTGCTGCTCGACGAAATGGGGCCGATCGATTACGCGCCGGGCGAAGCCAAGGGGGCGCCGGACCATCCGCACCGCGGCTTCGAGACGGTCACTTATGTGCTGGAGGGCCAGTTCGGCCATAAGGATTCGGCGGGCCATTCGGGCACGCTCCATGCCGGCGATGTGCAATGGATGACCGCGGGCGCGGGCGTCGTGCACAGCGAGATGCCGGACCCGTCGTTCGTGCGCACCGGCGGGCGCGTGCACGGCTTGCAACTCTGGGTGAACCTGCCGCGTCGCGACAAGATGATCGCGCCGCGCTACCAGGACATGCCGTCGTCGAGCATTCCGGTTGCGACTTCGGCGGACGGCAAGGTGCGAGTCAAAGTGATCGCCGGCGAAGCGCTCGGCGTGAAAGCCGCGATCGAAACGCGCACGCCGATCCTGTATCAGCATTTCTCGCTGCAGCCCGGCGCAACGATCCGGCAGCCGGTGCCGGCCGACTATCGCGTGTTCGCCTACAGCTTGTCCGGCAAGGGCCTCTACGGCGAAGGCGAAGCACGCCAGGAAATCGGCGCGCGGCAAATGGTCGTGTTTCAGAACGACGGCGAGACCGTCACGCTCACGGCCGGCGCCGAGCCGCTCGAAGTGCTGCTCCTGGGGGGCGTGCCACTGAAGGAACCGGTTGTGCGCTACGGCCCGTTCGTGATGAACACGGAAGACGAGATCCGCCAGGCCGTCGTCGACTACCAGGCGGGGCGCATGGGCGCGATCACGCATTGATGAGAGGCTGACAGCTCGGCGCCAACCTGCCACCCGCCCGTGAGCCACGGCGCGAACGCCGGTAAATTCGTTCACAATAGCAATTCATGCCGCGCGCCGCGCCGTTTAATCACAACGTGCCGTATCGCGCGGCGATTTCCGTCCCTATTCAGGAGCGCGCATGGCCGAACCCAACGTCACCGCCCACATCGGTTCGACGAATTTCCAGGTATTTTTCGACGACGGCAAACACACGTGGCTTGCCGATGAACCCGAATCGCTCGGCGGTGGTGATCGCGGGCCGACGCCTGTTTCGCTGCTGCTCTCGAGCCTCGGCGCCTGCACGTCGATCACGCTGAAGATGTACGCTCAACGCAAGGGCTGGCCGCTCGCCGACGTGCGCGTGACGCTCGCCATCGAAACCGGCGAAGCGGGCACGTCCATCGATCGTCAGATCGTGCTCGAGGGTGACCTGTCCGACGAGCAGCGGGAACGGCTTTTGCAAATTGCCAATGCGTGCCCGGTTCACAAGATCCTCACGCATTCGATCACGATCCGCTCGGGCCTCGCTGTCGCGTGACACCGCACTAGCCATATGTATTGCAACGCTTTGATAGGAAGCCGTCTTTGAATTTCGAACACCTCATCCAGATCAACGACCCGTTGAATCCCTTCGTCGACTCGATGACCCGCGAGCAGCTGTGGGAGGGGCTCGTGTTGCGCGCCGAGCAGCCGCAACTATTCGTGATCGGACTCGACAGCTGCACGATTCTTTCGCGCGACGGCAACGTACTTGAACGTGAACTGCACTACGGCCAGGCCACCGTGCGTGACCGCGTCACGCTGCAGGACAGCCAGAGCGTGCGCTACGACATCCTGCCGACCGCAGACCACGTGGGCGGGTCGCTGACGATGACCATTGAGCAGCCGGACGAACTGCAACTCTTCCTGCGGTTCGAGTACGCCACCACACTTCCCGTGTCCGACGATCAGGACGCGGTGCAGACGCAGGAAATCGTGAAGTCGGCGTATCGCGAGAACGACATCGATACAGTACGGTTGATTCGCCAGTACATGCAGACGAAGCAGGAGCCCGGCCCCCTTCATTGAGTCGCGCTCGGCGGTCGCCGCATGCTAGTGCCTGCTGTGCATCGACGCGCCACGATCGCGATGGCCGATATCCTCTTCTCGCTCATTCTGTTTGTCTAACTATCGAAAGTCGAATCCGATGAATTTCTCTTCCTTGTAAATAGGAATAGTTATCATTTAGAATTCATCCATCGAATCGACGAACAGCCAAAAACGAATGACCGATCTCAACCGTTCTTCCACGCTCAGTCTGCGCCGCCCGGCGGCCGCGCTAACCAGCCGTCCGAAAGCACCAGCGGCGACGGTAACCGCAGCGAAGCCCGCTGCCGAACGCGCAAACGGTTCAGGCGAGAAGTCGGAACGAGCCGTGCGCAGCGACGCTTTGCTGCAAGGACATAGTCACGTCAGCATCGTGCATAACGGCGAAACCTATCAGCTGCGCGCCACGCGCCTCGGCAAGCTGATCCTGACGAAGTAACGAAAGAATAGAGTAAGTACCGGGTATTGTGGGGACCACCTCTTCGAGAGGTGTTAGGCAGTAGCCAGCCACGACGGCTTGCACGTGAGAACTAGACCCCTTCGTGCAGACACCAAGCCAGCCGTCGCAGCCAGCCAGGCCGCTTTTTTGGTTCTCAACCAATGCGGATACGCGAAAACGCCGCGTATCGCACATGTAGAAAAGAAAAGCCGTGGGATGTTGTCATCTCCACGGCTTTTTGTTTGCTAAGGCGCAGGTAATGCCGAGACCCAAGGCATGCGCGTTGAAACGTTCAGACTTATTTCGACGCCCAGCCCCAGAACATCAGCCACCAGGCGCTGTCGACAACAGCCAGCGCCGCGACGAACCACGCCATCGCGAGGCTACGCGGAAAGAACTGTTCGCTATAGCGACGCGTGACGCGCCAGACAAGCCATGCGCTCCAGACGTTGGCAATCGCCAGAATTGCGATACGCATATCCGACGCCCACCACAACGACACATGTTCCGCGCGCAGCAGCGACAGCGTGGTTGCCGAGAGCCCAAGAAAGACGCCGGCGCCCGCGATCGGAATCAGCCCTTGCGTCAGATGATGCAGGCGCACGGTATTGAAGCGCCCAAGCATGCGCGTCGCGCCCATTAGCAACAACAGCAGCGCGGTGCCATACCCCAGTGCAGTGGCGAGGATGTAGCCGATCACCATCGTGCCGTCGAGCCAGGAGAATACGTCGTTCTGCTCGGGGTAATGCGTGAAAAGGAACCAAGGCGCGTTGGTCTGCAGCGGCCAGGTGATGTCGTGATCGACCAGCCAGGTCGCAAAGAACATCTTCAGATCGATGAACCAGCGCGAGGCGGTCCAATGAAACGCGCCGATCGCAATGCCGAGCAGGCCGTACAGGATCAGCACGGTATCCCACACGTTCGCCTGTTTGTCGCCGAGTTGCACGACTTCCGATGACGGCGCGCGCCACGTCAGCGCAATCGCATCGCGGTGCCCGCTGCAGCGACCGCACATATGGCAGTCCGACGCACCCTTCATATTGCGCAACGGCACCAACGGCGCGCAATTGATCGGAATTACGCGATGTCCATGCTCGCCGTTCTTGTACGAACGGCGCCACGCGTCTTCATCGACTTTGTAATGGAACGGCGCCAGGCGCGCCAGAAGCGAAAAAACCCCGTTGACGGGGCAGAGATATTTGCACCAGACCCGCTTCTCGCGTCCGTAGAGCAACCCGATGATGATCGCCGCGAACGTCGAGCCGCCGAGCACCAGCAGCACGGCCTTCGGATACTGGTAGACGCTCACCATCTGGCCATAGATGGTGGTGGTGCCGAACGCGACGAAAGGCCAGCCGCCCCAGCGCATCCAGCGTGGAATCGCCCAGCCGCGCCCATATTTGCTGGCGAATTCCGCGAGCGCACCTTCCGGACACAGCACGCCGCACCAGACGCGGCCGAGCATCACCATCGAGAGCAGCACGAACGGCCACCAAATGCCCCAGAACACGAACTGCGCGGCGAGCGTCAGATTGTTCCAGAGATGCGAGGTGTCGTCCGGCAGCGGCATGACCGCGGGCACCAGGATCAGAAATGCGTACACCGCCACCACGACCCACTGAATACCGCGGATCACAGCGCCGTGGCGCTGCATCCACTGCCCGGCCGCTGCGAGGCGGCCCGGACGGGTCATGACCGTGCTCATGCCGTGCGCCCTGCGGCCTGTCGCGCCGGCTTGCGATTTGCACGACGCAACAGCAGATAGACAACTGCCCAGTACACCGCGTAGGCAATCAGATTCATTAGCGCCGGGTGAGCGCGATAGCCGGTGAGCGTCGAGACCAGCGAGCCGAACGTGTTCGAATCATCGAGGATCGCAGACGAATTCCACAACTGGTCGACGATCGTCGGCAGAAATTCCTTGTCGATCAGCTTGTCTACACCGGTCTGGAAAAGACCAGCGCCGAGGAACAGCAGCATGATTTCCGTGACGCGGAAAAAGAGCCGCCACGAGAAGAGCTTGCCGCCCAATTGCAGCACATAGAAAGTGAGGAAGGCGAGACCGAGGCCGATCACGACCGCGAGCATCTGGCCGCCGTCCACGTGACCGGATTGGCCGAAGCCGAGGCCGTACAGGAAGATCACCGTCTCGCTGCCTTCGCGCGCGATCGCGAGGGCGACCAGCAACGCGACGCCCCACCAGTTCGAATCGCGCTGGCTTTTTTGCAGCGACTGTTCCATGTCGCGCTTCAGCGACCGGCCGTGCTGCTTCATCCACAGCACCATCTGCACGATCAGCACGCACGCGACCAGTACCATCGCGGTCTGGAAATAATCCTGCGCGTCTCCGGAGAGCACTTCCGTGAAACCAACCAGCGCGGCGCCCAGCGCGACAGCAGCGATCAAGCCGGCCGCGACGCCACCCCACAGGTACGGCAAACCGCGGCGCGCGTCGTCGTCGCCATTTTTCAGCCATGCGTACAGGATGCCGACCACCAGCAACGCCTCGACGCTTTCCCGCCACACGATGAATAGAATCTGACCCATCAAGCCCTCCCGTCTACCCTTTACCGCTACTGCTGTCGCGAACGCGTAACCGAGGAAGGCCCGCGCTCGCGTCCTGGCCGTTATCCGTTACTTCGCGACGATCACGCCCTGCGCCTGCTGGTGGAAATCGTCGAAAAACTTGTATTCGCCCGGCTCGAGCGGCGCGATCACGACGAACGACTCCGCGCCCGGCGCCAGCACCTTTTCCTTACGCAACTGGACGCTTTCGAATTCGGCTGCGCCCTTGCCGGTGTTGCGCACTTCGATCTTGATACGCTGCCCCGCCGGCACCTCGATGCGCGCCGGCGTCAGCTTGCCGTCGTTCATTTCCAGCTTGAAGGTCGGCAGATCCGCTGCGTGGACCGCACCCGCCAGCAAAGCCGTGGTGGCGAGGATCGCGATCTTTCGGTTCATTCTCATTAGCCTTTCCGGGAAACGCGGCGCGCGAGGACTCAACGTTCGCCCGCCGCCTGCTGCATTCATTCACTCACGCCCCGCCATGCGACGACGCTTGACGAGGCGCGATGACCCGCTGCGATCAGTAACCGCCCTTCTTGCCGATGCCGGCGAAGGTGAAATCGTATTCGAGCGTGATCGGCTTGAACCACGGACCCACGCCGGTTTCCTTGTCGACGTGACGGCCGAAGGCCATGTGGCCGGTTTGCATCGGCGCTTCGACGATCATCTTCAGGTGGTACTTCCCCGGGCCTTGCAGCTTGACGTTGTCGCCGTAGTGCGGACCGTCGTTGGCGACCATCGCCATCAGGTCGCCCTTCTGCGTCTGGTTGGAACCGGCTTTCGTCAATTCATAGCGCACTTGCAGATACGGCATCCAGTCGCCTTCGGCAAAACCGGTCGGATTGTGCTTGACCGCGTGAATGTCGGCTTCCAGGTGGATGTCCGAATCCGACGCCTTGCGCATCATGCCTTCCGGTTCCATCGTGATCGGCTGCAGGTAGACAGCGGCGATTTCAATGCCGTCGCGAATCTGCTGCTTGCCGATCGGGTATTCCGCCGCCGTTGCCGAGAGAGCCGCTACCGCAGCCACCGCTGCGGCGGCGCCGCGCACAAATGAAGAAATCCGCATTGAAACTCCTTGTTTTTATCTGACTGGAACCGAACCCATTGGAATGTGCGTTACGCATGCACTGATGCACCGGCCACGTCCTTAAAGGAAGCGATGGTCCGTACGCAAATGGCATATACGAACGTTAATGCGAACCATTCTCAATATTGGGCGAGTTTATCATTGATCGCCAGGGGAAACAAATACGAACGCACGCAGAGCCTTATGGCAGCAGGGTCTTAAGGCCGTCTTAAGGAAGCGCGTGTGAAGGAGATGGCGGGATGCGGGGCGGACGAGACGGGACGCGGCACGTTGCCGCGCCCCAGACGGGAAGAGGCTTATTCGACACCGGACACGTGATCGCCCACGTTGGCTCCAAACACACGTTGGCGCAGCAAGGCCAGTTGATCCCGGGTCTGCGCGGCCTTTTCGAACTCGAGATTCCTGGCGTGCTCCATCATCTGCTTTTCGAGACGCTTGAGTTCCTTGGCGAGCTGCTTCTCGGACATGTCTTCGAATTTCGCGCGGGTTTGCTGTTCCTTCAGTTCGGCGCGGGCGTCATCGACGTTGTATACGCCGTCGATAATGTCGCGGATGCGCTTCACCACCCCGCGCGGCGTGATGCCTTTTTCGAGGTTGAACGCGATCTGTTTCGCGCGCCGCCGTTCGGTTTCGTCGATGGCGCGGCGCATCGAGTCGGTGACTTTGTCCGCGTAGAGAATCGCCTTGCCGTTCACGTTGCGCGCTGCCCGGCCGATGGTCTGGATCAGGGAGCGCTCGGCGCGCAGGAAGCCCTCTTTGTCCGCGTCGAGAATCGCGACCAGCGAGACTTCCGGAATATCCAGCCCTTCACGCAGCAGGTTGATCCCCGCCAGCACGTCGAAGGTGCCCAGGCGCAAATCGCGGATGATCTCGACCCGCTCCACCGTATCGATGTCGCTGTGCAGATAGCGCACCTTGACGCCGTGGTCGGCCAGAAACTCCGTGAGCTGCTCGGCCATCCGCTTGGTCAGCACCGTGACCAGCACGCGGTCGCCCGCCTTGACGCGCTCGTTGATCTCGGCGAGCACGTCGTCGACCTGGGAACGCGCCGGCCGCACCTCGATTTCCGGGTCGACGAGCCCGGTAGGACGCACCAACTGCTCGGCGACCTGTCCCGCCGTTTTCTTTTCGTAGTCCGCCGGCGTGGCCGACACGAACACCACCTGGCGCATCTTGCGCTCGAACTCGTTGAACTTGAGCGGCCGGTTATCGAGCGCGGACGGCAGGCGGAAGCCGTAGTCCACCAGGTTCTCCTTGCGCGCGCGGTCGCCGTTGTACATGCCGTTCAACTGGCCGATCAGCACGTGCGATTCGTCGAGCAGCATGATCGCGTCCGGCGGCAGGTAGTCGACCAGCGTGGGCGGCGGCTCGCCGGGCGCCGCGCCCGAGAAGTGCCGCGAGTAATTCTCAATGCCCTTGCAGAAACCGAGTTCCTGCAGCATTTCCAGATCGAAGCGGGTGCGCTGCTCGAGCCGCTGCGCTTCGACCAGCTTGCCTTGGCTATAGAAGAATTCGAGCCGTTCGCGAAGTTCGTTCTTGATCGTTTCGACGGCGCGGATCACGGTGTCGCGCGGCGTCACATAGTGCGACGACGGATAGACGGTAAAGCGCGGAATCTTCTGGCGCACGCGGCCGGTGAGCGGGTCGAATAGCTGCAGCGTTTCGACTTCGTCGTCGAACAATTCGACGCGGACCGCCATTTCCGCGTGTTCGGCCGGGAAAATATCGATCGTGTCGCCGCGCACCCGGAACGAGCCGCGCTGGAAGTCCGCTTCGTTGCGGTTGTACTGCATGGCGATCAGCCGCGCGATGATGTCGCGCTGGCCGAGCCTGTCGCCGGTGCGCAGCGTCAGGATCATCTTGTGATATTCGGACGGATTGCCGATACCGTAGATGGCCGACACCGTGCCGACGATCACCACGTCGCGCCGCTCCATCAGGCTCTTGGTGGCCGACAGCCGCATCTGCTCGATGTGCTCGTTGATCGACGAATCCTTCTCGATGAACAGGTCGCGCTGCGGCACGTACGCTTCCGGCTGGTAGTAGTCATAGTACGAGACGAAGTACTCGACCGCGTTGCGCGGAAAGAACTCGCGGAACTCCGAATAGAGCTGCGCGGCCAGCGTCTTGTTCGGCGCGAACACCATCGCCGGGCGGCCGAGCCGCGCGATGGTGTTCGCCATCGTGAAAGTCTTGCCTGAGCCGGTCACGCCGAGCAGCGTCTGGAATGCAAGGCCGTCCTCGACGCCCTCGACGAGCGTCTCGATCGCGGTCGGCTGGTCGCCGGCGGGCGGATAGGGTTGATACAAATGGAACGGCGAGCCGTCGAACGTGACGAATTTCGATTCGTCGAGCGTATCCCCGGCTTCGGTCAGATGTTGTTCGGACATGTGGGGCGGTACCGTGCCTTAGGCAAAGGACTATTCTAACGGGTTGCGGGATCGTGAGCTGAACGGGTCGGCGTAGGTTTCGAGGCGCTTTGAGGGGCGGATTCGCGCCTCGAGTTGGCGGCTGATTTCTTGCACCCTGTCGTGTGTGATCGAGCGCGACGCGCGTCTGCGGCGCGCCGGTCGGCGGGCATCTCCCGCGCGAATTCTTGTAACCAGATGACGCCGGAATGCCTGTTTTTCAAGCAAATAATCCGCTCTGATCGCGTTCTCGGCCCAAAAAACGTTCGCGGATTCGTTACAATGCGAAGCTGCGCTCGCTCGTTGCCGTCCCCTATCTGTCCCGGACCGCCCGCGCTCGAAGCCGCCCTCTTTTCACTACTGCTGCCCACCCACCATGTCTCTGTTCTCCGCCGTCGAACTTGCTCCCCGCGACCCGATTCTGGGCCTGAACGAAGCCTTCAACGCCGATGCGCGCGCCACCAAGGTCAATCTTGGCGTCGGCGTGTACTTCAACGAAGAAGGCAAGATTCCGCTGCTGCGCGCCGTGCGTGAAGCCGAAAAGGCTCGCGTCGAAGCCGCGCTGCCGCGCGGGTATTTGCCGATCGAAGGCATCGCGGCCTACGACGCGGCCGTGCAAAAGCTGCTGCTCGGCAACGACTCGCCGCTGATCGCCGCGGGCCGCGTCGTGACGGCGCAAGCACTGGGCGGCACGGGCGCGCTGAAAATCGGCGCAGACTTCCTGAAGCGCCTGAACCCGAACGGCAAGGTCGCCATCAGCGATCCGAGCTGGGAAAACCATCGCGCGCTGTTCGAAAGCGCCGGCTTCGAGGTCGTGTCCTACCCGTACTACGACGCGCGCACCCACGGCGTGAACTTCGAAGGCATGCTTAGCGCATTGAATAGCTACGCCGCCGGCACCGTCGTCGTGCTGCACGCGTGCTGCCACAATCCGACGGGCGTGGACCTGACGGTGGATCAATGGAAGCAGGTCGTGGAAGTCGTCAAGGCGCGCAATCTCGTGCCGTTCCTCGACATCGCGTACCAAGGCTTCGGCGACAACATCGAAGCAGACGCCGCGGCGGTACGCCTGTTCGCGGCATCGGAACTGAACGTGTTCGTGTCGTCGTCGTTCTCGAAGTCGTTCTCGCTGTACGGCGAGCGCGTCGGCGCACTGTCGATCATCACGGCCAGCAAGGAAGAAGCTGTCCGCGTGCTGTCGCAACTGAAGCGCGTGATCCGCACGAACTATTCGAACCCGCCTACGCACGGCGGCTCGGTGGTCGCGGCGGTGCTGGCCTCGCCCGAACTGCGTGCAACGTGGGAAACGGAACTGGGCGAAATGCGCGACCGTATCCGCGCCATGCGCAACGGTCTGGTCGAACGCCTGAAGGCAAGCGGCGTGGATCGCGACTTCAGCTTCGTGAACGCGCAACGCGGCATGTTCTCGTATTCGGGCCTGACCGCGCCGCAAGTGGACCGTCTGCGCGAAGAGTTCGGCATCTATGCCGTGAGCACGGGCCGCATCTGCGTGGCTGCGCTGAACACGCGCAATCTCGACGTGGTGGCTAACGCGATTGCTCACGTATTAAAGTAAGGCGCTTCAAAGCAGAACGCGAGGGACCATTGCTCGCGTTTTTGCCGGAACTGTCTCGGAACCAAACGGCGCCTTTTTCGAAGGCGCCGTTTTTTATTGGCGGCGAGTTACTTGCTCGCCAGTTGCTGCTTGCTTGATTAACCTGCCGTTCGTTCAGCGCGAATCCCGATGAATATCGTGCGTGACAAAGCCCGCATCGTTATCCGGCATATCGAGCCAATCGGGCTGTGAAAGGGAATGACGAATGTCTTCCAGACCGCTTTGCCAGTGTTCGCGCATGGTCGACAGACCGAACTGGAAGTCCTTGTAGTGCCCTTCGTACTCCTTGTGCCGGTAGATGAGATGCAGCACGTTGTAGCGCTTCGAACACGACAGATCTTCGGCCAGCTTGCACCATGGGTCGTCACGCTGCTCGGACGGCACCCGATCGAGCACCTCGCGCAACACATGCCGGAAGCGCTGCGAACGTTGCAGCATATCGGTCACGAGACGCGTGCGACTCGAATACTGGATGTCCTTCATGCGCCCCTGAACGTCGGTGATGCTATCCGGCACCGGACCTATCGCGCTCCACAGATCGACCTGGAACGCGAGCGTGTCGCGGCGCGGCGTGGACTGGATCACCTCGTAGAGCGGCGTATTCGACATCAGGCCGCCGTCCCAGTAGTACTGGCCGTCGATTTCCACCGCCGCGAAGCCCGGTGGCAACGCGCCCGACGCCATGAAATGTTCCGGTTTCAGCGTGGTGTGCGTGTTGTCGAAATACGCGAAATTGCCGGTACCGCAATTGACCGCCCCCACCGACACCCGCATTTCACGCGAATTGATCCGGTCGAAATCGCAGAGCGCCTCGAGCGTCGCTTTTAGCGGCGCGGTGTCGTAGTAGCTCGCGAGTTGCGGCGGTCCGGAGACCATCGGCAACGGCGGCGGAAAACGCGGAACAAAAAAACCCTTCTGCCCTTCGACGATCGCGCCGATTGCCTGTGTTGCCGTGAAAGCCTTGCGTATGGCGTCGCTCGAATTAAAGAACGCGTGCTCGACAAAGGCGGGCAACGGCAGTCCGAAAGCCGGTTGGCAGATCGTCTCCCAGAATTGCAGCAGGCGTTCAACCCGTTTTTCCGGCGGATTGCCGGCAATGATCGCGGTATTCAATGCGCCGATCGAAATGCCGGCAAGCCAGTTCGGCTCGATGCCGGCTTCGAAAAGCCCCTGATAGACGCCGGCCTGATACGCGCCCAATGCACCGCCGCCTTGCAGCACCAACGCGACGGTTTGGTAGTTGGGCAATTGACGCGGCTGCGCAGGCTGGGCGGCGGGCGCCGAGCCTGCTCCTTCGCCATTCCCGTCGCCGGACGCGCTAACGCGCGCCCGTTTGAGATTGCGTTGCGCCACGGGCGCCTCCTTATTGCATGTACCAGCCGTGGCTCACAATAAAGGACTGGCCGGTCAGTGCGGCCGTTGGGAAGGTGGACAGAAATAACACCGTCTGCGCGACGTCTTCCACCGTGGTGAAGATGCCGTCGACCGTACCACCGAGCATCACGCGCTTGACCACTTCTTCCTCGCTGATGCCAAGTTCCTTGGACTGCTCGGGAATCTGTTTATCGACGAGCGGCGTGCGCACGAAACCCGGACACACCACGTGCGAGCGCACGTTATGCTTCGCGCCTTCCTTGGCCAGGACACGCGAGAGTCCCAGCAGCGCATGCTTGGCCGTCACGTAAGCGGACTTCAGCGGCGACGCTTCGTGCGAATGGACCGAACCCATGTAGATCACGATGCCGCCGCGATCGTCCTTGTACATGTGCTTGAGCGCCGCCTTGGTGGTGAGGAACGCGCCGTCCACGTGGATCGCCTGCATCTTCTTCCAGTCGGAGAAAGAGTAGTTCTCGATGGGATTGACGATCTGGATGCCGGCGTTGGAAATCAGAATGTCGACCGAGCCGAGTTCGGCGGCAACCTTGTCGATGCCCTGGTTGACGGCGTCTTCGTTCGTGACGTCCATTGCCACGCCGATTGCCTTGCCGCCGCCCTTCCTGATTTCCTCAGCGACGGCGTTCGCCCCGTCCTGGTTCAGGTCGGCGATCGCGACCGCCGCACCCGCGGCGGAAAGTGTCAGCGCGATCTGCTTGCCGATGCCGCTTGCCGCGCCGGTAACCACCGCGACCTTGCCATTCAGATTCGTGTTCGGTGAGGACATGCAGAACCTCCATGCAGTTGATGAGCAATGAGACCACGGGCCGCGAGCGTCGTGAAGTCAGCCAACCGGCATAGGCCGTTCGGCTGACTGCCGCACCGCGGCCAACGCTGCTATTGTGCATGAAGCGTGTGAAGTCCAGCGGTAAAAAGCACATTCAAACTTTTCTCTTTAGACTGGCTGCTTTCCGCGGGATTCCAGTAGCTTCACCATCAAGGAGACATGCATGAAGTATCGACGTCTGGGCCGCTCCGGCCTGCAAGTCAGCGAACTGTCCATCGGCTCGTGGGTCACCTACGGCAACCAGGTCGATCATCGCGCGGCGCGTGAGTCGCTCGCTGCGGCGCGTGACGCGGGAGTCAATTTCTTTGACAACGCCGAGGTGTACGCTGGCGGGAAATCCGAGGAAATCATGGGCCAGGCGCTGAAGGAACTGGCGTGGCCGCGCGTGAGCTATGTGGTGTCGACGAAATTCTTCTGGGGCCTCGCCGAAGCGCCGAACCAGTACCACACGCTGAACCGCAAATATCTGCTGAACGCGATCGACTCGTCGCTCAAACGTCTGCAACTCGACTATGTCGATCTGGTGTTCTGTCATCGTCCCGACCCGAATACGCCGATCGAGGAAACCGTTTGGGCGATGAGCGACATGATCACGCGCGGCAAGGCGCTGTACTGGGGTACGTCGGAATGGAGCGCCGATGAAATCCGCGCCGCTTATGAAATTGCGGAGCGGCACCATTTGCACAAGCCTGTCATGGAGCAGCCGCAGTACAACCTGTTCCATCGCAAGCGCGTCGAGCAGGAATACAAGCGGCTTTACGAAGATATCGGGCTTGGGCTCACCACATGGAGCCCGCTTGCGTCCGGCCTGCTCACTGGCAAATACCGCGACGGCGTGCCCGCCGACAGCCGCGCGCAATTGCAAGGCTACGACTGGCTGCGCAAGCAGGTCACCGACGCGGGCAAGAACAACGTGGTCGGCAAGCTCGGCGAAGTGGCCGACGACCTGGGCTGCACGGTCGGCCAGTTGGCAATCGCATGGATTCTGAAGAATCCGCATGTCAGCACGGTGATCACGGGCGCGTCGCGGGTCGAACAGATCGGCGAGAACATGAAATCCGCCGACGTGGCCGAGCAAATCACACCGGAGATCAAGCAGCGTATCGAGGAGATCATCGGCGACGCCTACGACTGAGCTGACTCGCGCCGAACCGCGTGACACGCGGGAGCTCGGGCACCATCGCGGCCATGCCGCGCGAACTCGCCGCAAGTCGCGATGCGGCGTCGCGTACAATATGCGGTCGCGCGGCACATCAGCCGTGCTGCCGCACTGCACCCGCATCGCCGGATCGCTTCAGACCGGCCGCCCTCTTTCAGCGTCTCCTCAAAATGCTCAGCTATCGCCACGCCTTTCATGCAGGCAATCACGCCGATGTTCTGAAACACGCCGTCGTCTTGCAGCTATTGCGCTACCTTGGCCAGAAGGACAAAGCCTATTGGTATATCGACACGCACGCGGGCGCCGGCGTCTATTCGCTGAAGGAAGGCTACGCGACCAAAACCGGCGAGTTCCAGACGGGCATCGCCAAGCTTTGGGGGCGTAATGATCTGCCGCCGCTATTCGCCGATTACATCGACGAAGTGAGCGCGCTCAATCCGGACGGCCAGTTGCGCTTCTATCCGGGCTCGCCGTATATCGCCTGGCGGCAGCTACGCGAGCAGGACCGCATGCGTCTCTTCGAGCTGCACACCACCGAAATCGACGTGCTGCGCCATAACTTCCGCGACGCGGGTCGCCGCGCAATGCTTTATGCGGGCGATGGCTTCGACGGCATCCTCGCGTTGCTGCCGCCAGCGCCGCGCCGCGCGCTGGTGCTGCTCGATCCGTCGTACGAGGACAAACGCGATTACACCCGCACGCTTCGCTGCGTTGAAGAGAGTCTCAAGCGCTTCCCGACCGGCACGTATGCGGTCTGGTATCCGCAGGTGAGGCGCCAGGAGTCGCAGCGCTTTCCCGATCAGTTGAAAAAGCTGCAGGAACGCAACTGGCTGCATGTGAGCCTCACCGTCAGCAATCCGCCGACAGACGGCTTTGGATTGTTCGGTAGCGGCATGTTCATCCTGAATCCACCGTATACGCTCGCGAAAACGCTCAAAGACCAGATGCCCTGGCTGGTGAAAGCGCTCGGCGAAGACAACGCAGCGCAGTTCAAGGTGGAATATCGCGGCGATTGAGCTTGCTGCGGATCAGTTGCCAAGCGCGGGGAATGGACCGCGTGGTTCGAGCGGGTGACGGCCGTGATCGCATTCGCTCGGCGACAAAGCCTAGCCGCGGACACCGCCATGTGACGCTCGCGCGTACGTGCACGCAATCCCAGCGCATTTCGCGCGTGGCCGCCCGCTCACCATGCCATCGCTCGGCTTTACTTGAGTTGCGCCGCTGCCTTACGAGCGAAGTCGTTGGTATACGTCGTATTCAGATCGATCTTTTTCGGATCGAGCCGATTATCGAACGACGCCAACGCACGCAATGAAGTCGCCGGACCGTCGGCCGGCATCAGGCCGTCCGGCGAATAGGCGTCGCGCACGTTGTGGAAGGCTTCCACATACAGCGCCGAGTCGTTGAGCAGATACGCCGGGGGCACCATCTTCAGCAGATCCGCGTCGCTCGCGGTCTGCAGCCAGTGGTCCGCGCGCACGATCGCATTTGCGAGCGCCTGCGTCGTCTTCGGATACTTCTGGATGAAATTCTCCGAGGCATAGAGCGTCGCGGCGGGCATAGTTCCGCCGAACACCTCCTGCGTGCCCTTCACCGTGCGCGTATCGACCAGAACCTTGACGGCGCCGCTGCGCGTGAGCTTGGTCATCATCGGATCGACGTTGGAAAGCGCGTCGATCTGGCCGCCGCTCACCGCGGCCAGTACTGTTGCGCCGCTGCCGACGCCAATCGCGGAGATCTCGTTGCGTTGGACGCCTGCCTTGCGCAGCGCCACGGTGAGCACGAGATCGGTGGATGAACCCGGCGCGCTCACCCCGACTTTCGCTCCTTTGAAGTCCGCCAGCGTCTTGATCTGATCGGCCCTTGACTTCAGCACGGCGACGACGATCTGCGGCGCACGGCCCATCAGGACGAACGCCCGGTAGCGCTGTCCCTTTGCCTGCATGAACAGCGTGTGCTCGAATGCGCCGGCGCCCACGTCGGCGCTGCCGCCCACCACCGCTTCCAGCGCCTTCGATCCGCCGGCGAAATCCTCGAGGGTAACGTCAAGGCCCTCGTCCTTGAAGTAGCCCAATTGTTGCGCGGCAAGCACCGGTAAATAGTAGAGACCCGGCAAACCGCCGACCGCCATCGTCAGCGTGGGCTTTTCCGGGGTGTCCCGGGCGAGCGAAACGCCGGGTAGCGCCGCAAGCGCAATCAGCGTGGCGAAAGCGCCGATGGTCTGCCACATCCGGTGAGTAGGCATTTGATGTCTCCTTGTTCTGTTTTTCATTCACGCCGTCTGATATGCATGGCCGATGCCCCGGCGCTGGACCGTGCAACGATTGTCGTCGGACGGTTTCGCCCACGCCATGCGCCCAAACCCCAATGGCGCGCGCCGTATGCCAGGCGCACGAGCGGAAGAAGGCAAGCGCTACTCAGCCGGCTGGAGCGAGCCGAGCCGCTCGAAACATCAATGGGATGGAAGCGAACGGCCGAGGTCGCGCGCCAAAGGCGCTTATTGCGAACGAGGCGCCGGGCGGAGTTGCAACTGCGGTGCCACGCCACCACCGACAGGCAATTGGATGTACGGCGCGATAACGAACGGCATCGCCGAATTGGGCGTCAACTCGGTAGGCGTCGCGATAGGCTGCGCCTCGACAATCGGTTGTCGCGAGAGCGGCGCGGTCTGCAGTATGGTTCCGCTCTGACCGTCGCTAATGCCGTTTTGCGAGTCGAGGATCACCGGCTTACGTACGCTGCTCGACGCGGCCAAAGCGCTCGACATGGCGAGAGCCGTTGCCAGCGCGGCGGCCACGGCGACAACCAGAAGGGATTTCAGCGAGCGGACAGGATGCATGGGCGGGCCGGTGCGGATTTGAGTTGCCGGATTATGCGGAAAACGCTTTACCTTACCGCGGCGTTGGTTATCAGGCTAGAGGATATTCGCCGCGAGTAGCCATACGGCGCCGCCGCCACGAAACGTTGGATTCAGATGTGACAAAGCCCCGTCTGTACGGGGCTCGACACTGTCCTACGATGGCTGCGCAACATGCGCTGCCGGGCCAAACTTGACGCAGTGAAAACTTACAGCGAGTAGCCGTTGGTTTCCAGCGAGCGGATGCGATGCTCGAGCTGAACGATATCCGACGATGACGCCAGGTAGGCTTCACGACGGCTACGTTCCGCAGTTTCAAACCACGTGCTCAGCTTTTCAACAAGGTATGCAAACATGATGTTCTCCAAGGATCAGATCGAATCCCCGGTGATTTGGCATCAGGGATTTCCCGCTAACGGGTTAACCCGAATTATAGCCTTATGGTGCACCCTGCCTAGTGAAATGCTCGCATGATGTGCATTCCTTTTTGGAATGGTGCACGCCGGTGGTGCAGCTAACTCCTTGATTCTCCATGGATCCAGATCACTCTCGGCGAGCGATCGGCGCAACCGCCAAATTTTGCGCACTATTTATGTGCAAACCCTTCGGGTGGCACTGCGTTCGGTTCAAATTGCGTTCGATATGCGTGGAATTGCATTAACTGAGATGACAACCTTCTACCGTGGCCACAGTCGCATCGGCAAGTCGCTCGATAATTGGGCAATCGGGGCGTTCGTCGCCGTGGCAATGATCGGCGAGATGTGCCAATGTGTCGCGCATATCGGTCAGTTCGGCGATACGGCGATCAAGCTCCGAGACATGTTCCAGCGCAATAGCCTTCACTTCGGCACTCGCGCGCGAGCGGTCGTGCCACAGCGCCAGTAGCCTTCGAATGTCCTCGACCAGAAAGCCGAGCCGGCGCGCCTGGCGGATGAAACGCAGCGAATGGACCTCTTGCGGACCGTAAACGCGATAGCCGGCGCTGGTTCTCGCTTTCGCCGCCAGCAGCCCGACACTTTCGTAGTAGCGAATCATTTTCGCCGTGACGCCTGACGCGCGAGCCGCTTCACCGATGTTCATGACTTGTTACCCCTGTGATTGCGTCGATCGTACACCTTCCCATGATGGGAAGGCCCGCTACCCAGATACGGGTCGGCAGGCATAATTCAACTATTCAACGTCCCCCATTTTTCCGAGGCGGTTTTCCATGACGATCGAATTTAAGGTAGAAGGCATGAGCTGCCAGGATTGCGTAGTCGCAGTCACGAATGCGATCCGCGCACAGCTCCCGAGCGCGCAGGTAGAGGTCGATCTGGTATCCGGGCGTGTGACGGTCGAATCGGCGCAACCGGTTGACGTTAGCCTGTTGAAGACCGTGGTCGACGAGGTCGGCTATACGGTTACGGGCGTGCCCAGCGTCGCGCCCCACTAAGCGAGTTCGCCCATGTTCAAAATTGCCGTCATTGGCGCTTCCGGGTTGCTAGGCCGCGCTCTCATCGAAGAACTGGCGTCGCAGGCCGGCTGGCACGTCATTGCCACCGCGTTCAGCCGCCCAGGCCCGAACACGGTCGCGCTCGACATTCGCAACGCGCGGGCAGTCGCGGACTTCGTCGAGCGCGAAGCGCCGGACGCGCTCGTGATTGCGGCAGCGGAACGCCGGCCGGATGTGTGCGAGCACGATCCGGCGCTTGCCCGTGCATTGAATGTCGATGCGGTGCGCACCCTGGCTGCGGCAGCGGACCGGCGAGGTGCATGGACCCTGTCGATTTCTACCGATTACGTCTTCGACGGCACTCATCCGCCCTACCAGCATGATTCCACGCCAGCGCCGCTCAATGCGTACGGGCGGAGCAAGCTCGAAGGCGAGCGCGCGCTGGCCGAAACCACCGGTCTCGGCTGTGTGCTGCGTTTACCGCTGCTGTATGGACCGATCGTCAGTTGGGCGGAATCCGCGGTGACGAGTCTCGTGCCGGCGATTGCCGCGTCGACCTTGCCGAACGGCAAGGTCGCCGTCATGGATGCATGGGCGATCCGTTACCCCACGTTCACGCCAGACGTCGCGTTCGTGATCCGGCAGATGCTCGAGCGGCACGCCCGTGGCGAAGCGATCCGCGGCGTCGTGCAGTGGTCGGGCGACGAGCCGATGACCAAGTATGAGATCGCCGTGCGCCTTGCTCAAACACTGCAACTCGATGCGCATCTCACGGCGCAACGCACGCCCGCTGACGCGACGCCGCGTCCGCACAACTGCCACCTCGCCTCGAACCGCCTCGACGCGCTCGGGATAGGCCGCCGCACACCGTTCGATATAGCGATCCGGCAAGTGCTGGCCAGGTTTCCATGGCGAGATGGAACGGTGCAAGCTTAAAGGCAGCGAGAATTACGTGACTGCTTTCGACCGGCTGGACCGAAAATGCCGGTGATATGGGCGCCTGCGCCGTCAGTCCCGGACGCCGGACTTGGTCGGCGTGCATTATTTGGTAGCCATTCGCGGCTCACGGCTGTCTGAAGACCCCGTCGTGAAGACTCCGGCACCAGCGAGGCATCCCGTATGTCCTTAACCGACAGGAGGTGTTGCGCGTTAGTGCAACGATGGTTGGCTGAAGATGGACGGCGTGCCCGTCTTTTGCGGGTCCTCCATTGCGACGCGATTACTTGTTTTGCGGGAGCCGACTCGACGGAGAGCGTGCCGCTGCAAGTTACATTACAGCCTCCTATGCACCGCCCAAGTCAATGCGATCGCCCCGAAGCGTATTTGCGCTTCGTCCTCACCTACATTGCCGACCACCCGATCAACCGGCTCGATGCACTGCTGCAGTGACGCATCGCGGATTAGCTCGCCGAGCACGGTTAAACACTGCTCGCGTCAAGCCGGTGCCGACGACCTTGCAATTACCCACTTCGGTTCAAGGCGAGTTCATATCCCAGCTGAATATCGGTAAGGCGTTGCATGCCGCGCCACATAACAGTATTGCGCGGAGGCGGGTCGCTGGCGCGAGCGAGATAACCACCGAGTCGCGCGACCTTGATCAGGTTTCGCAAGAGCGGCGGTGCCTGCGTGGTAAGCGGCGAGTCGGAAACCGCACGCTCGAGCAATTGGATTTCGTCTGATGTGAATGCCGCGTCGAGAGGGGCTTCCGGTGCACACCGACTGATCATGGTGAGCCAGAATACGCGCCAGCTCAGGATGCAAAACACTGAGATCAGGTTCGCAAGTCGGTCGGCGGTGCGTAGCTTCGAGTCTTCGGCCTTGCACCCGGACTTGAGAATTTTGTGGAAGGTTTCAATCTTCCAGCGCATGGCGTACCAGTCGAGCTTCTCGATTGCTTCGGCACGTGATCGGACCGAGAGGTTGGTCAGCAGCTTCCATTCGATCCCGGAGCGCCCCGGCGGCACATCCCGCTCATGCGCGTGAATTACCGTAAGTTGCAGCGCCGGATAACGATTCTGCTTACCGATGGGCGGCAACACTGTCATTTGCTGGTAGGGGACCTCAAGGGTCACTGTCATCGGGTGCCCCTTCGCGTCGCGAATCGTGACACGGTGCACTCCTTTGACCTTAACCTGTTCCATTTCGTCCGCGATGGTGTGCTGCCCATCGCCCGCGAGCCGGTCAACGCAGGTTCGCACAAGAAAGTATGTGCACAGGTCGTGCGCCGTATAAAACAGTTCGTAAATGTCGCTTTCGCGATCGCCAACATGAACGCAACGCACAGGTTCGCCTAGCAGCGCTGTCGACTGACGCATGTTCTCCAACCACCGATAGCTTTCCTTCTCCTCAATTGGAACTCGCGTGGGATTGATGTGCCGCTTCAGCGCGGTAGTGCCTTTGAACTTGTTTCTAGTCCAGAACTTCACCGCCGCCAGACCCAGCGGCAATCCCTCCGGGGTGACAACCAGACTCGAATGCATGAGGATGCCGCATTGCGTCAGCGGTTTCAACAGCCCATGTTTGCCGCGCTGGACAGAGGTCTTGTCCGTGTAGCAATCAGCTCTGGGCGCTCCCGCTGATACAAGAATGTCGTCGTATCTTGAAGCACGAGAATGGCGCCTTGCGTCGCCTTGAAACGATTGGATAGCGTCAAGCAGGACGTCCGGTCGTGTTGCCTCACGGGATGATGTTACTCCCGGGTAATTGTCATTCTCCGGTTGTTTTGCGATGAAGGAGGGTGCCGCGTAGCGGTGCCCGCCTTCATCGCGTCGGTGTCGCCGAGTATCCGGGTTACCAGTTCTTTGGCTCGGTTCGATCGCCACGCCTTCACCCTGCGTTGCAGAGTACGCAGTTGTGTACTCGAATAGATAGCTGGAGCCATGGCGACGAGCCGCGCATGAAGTTTCTTCGCCGTGATGCCGGGCTCTGCCTCGAGCCATTGCTGTATCGTCGGCCACGTATGCTCGAACGGATCCTCCCGGCTACGCCAGGTGTGGGGGATGCGCGCCCTACGGTGATGTGTGGGTCTTACTTCTCCGTCCTGCCACGCGGTCCCAAGGCTCACCAGGAAATCGGCGAGAGGAACGCGTTCTGGCATTTTTGCGCCTGCCGTCGCCGTGCCGGATTCGCTGCATTGCGCGACGTGCTGCTGCGCTTCGCGCATCCGGCTCAGGAGATGAAGCGGATCGAGCGATCGAAACTGCGCACGCAGCCTGCGTTTGATTGCTTCTGGCACCGACGCTGATCGCAGGACCCGCTCAAGCGGTGTCAAGGGCGCCTCATACCGCTTTGTGACCCTCGCGCCGTGGCGCGTCTTCGATTTGAGCTTGAATGACGGCTGGAAGAAGTTGATGTACAGCCGCGACACCTCATAGAGGGAAGCGAGGGTTTCGGTAGCATCAAGTCCACGCAACTGGCCATACCCCACGAGGCGGCGCACGATTGAGCCAT